>TARA_R110000772_G_scaffold17946_3_pt1 | contig 227712 bp, 315 predicted proteins | sample TARA_R110000772 | Tara Oceans TARA_R110000772 (sample SAMEA4397948) | marine metagenome | biome: Polar Biome; feature: [SRF] surface water layer (ENVO:00010504); material: water (ENVO:00002006), including particulate matter (ENVO:01000060) such as... | depth 5 m | reverse complement strand
TACTCAACCTCAAACTCTCCATCAGGATTAGCAACATATTCTTTTAAGAATGATTGTTGTACTTGTGCTATATAGTATGCACCTCTAGGTGGATGACTTGGAACATTAATAAGCTTAGGGTCAGTAGTTGCTATTATTTTATTTCCCATTGGTTGTTCACCACAAGGTTTATGACCTACTATCCATTGTAATGGCTTAATAATTTCTCCCTCAGAAGTGTATATAGTTGTTAAGTACCAATCACCTTCTTTAATAAGTTCTACATCTTGTGATACTGTTACGTATAGATTGTTACCTCTTAAGTGTTTTTCTCCATCAAACTTCCAAGCAGTAAAAACTTTTTGAGTCATAACAAACAAACTATCTTTCATAGTAGTATTTGTTGTTATTTCTCCAACTCTCGCTTCTTTTCCAGTTGGTAGCATTACCAAGTTAACTTCTTGATTTATCTTACTCATTTTGATATACTTTTATTGGTTTTAGATTACTTACTTGTTTTTGGTATATTTCTACACTAGAAACCTCTGGGTTAAACGTATTATTGGTTCTGACCATATAAATGTTAGTACTGTCTATAACTATAAACTTCATGTTACTTCCCCCGAATTCAGTATATATTTCTGCATTTGGGAATTGTTCTCTTACACTATTTAAGCAAGCATCTTTATCTGTTGCATCACCACAAGAGATTGTTAATAGTATTGTTAATATTAGTAGTAGTGTTTTCATGAGTTGTTATTAAGTTCTTTACATCTTATATAAATCATATTTCCCCAGTGGTAGAATGGTATCAACGCTAGTGTGAATGCTCTTATAGAGTTTAGTGTTTTATTACAGTCATAGTCTCCTAGGAGAAACATTATGATTATAATAAGGTAGTATATTGCTAGTAGTATTGTTAGTGCTATCATTTTATTTATATTCGAATGGTTTAATATTACCTTTATAATCTTTATTAAATTTATAGTATAGGAAGTCAACCATATCATCTATTGATTCATGAGCAGTATGATATGTATATACCTCTGTCATTTCATCATCATATATAATGGTATATTTTATATTACCATCAGATACCTTAAGTGGGTTAATACTTACTCTATTTGATATAGTAAGGTTTCCATCTTCATCCAAGGTATAATCACCAATCTTCCTTATGATTATATCTTCTTTATCTATGTCGGTAGTTGCTACAATAGTTTCAACTTCAATAGGTTTAGTATTGGTTTTCTTACAAGATACTAGTAATGTTGATAGTGTAATAAGTACTGCTAATGCTATCCAAGATTTTTTCATGTTATTTTATTTTATATTAAAAAAGGGCGTGTTGCTACTTTACTTCACAACACTTTTCGTTTTTCGTTGGTACTTTTAATGAGGTCGTATCTCTGTTAAGTCGGTTTTACCCTACCTATCCTACGTGTTGCCCTTTACTGTTGGTACAAATATACGAATAATATATTAGACTACCAAATCTTTTTTATAATTTAAGCAAGTGTAAATCCACTTGTATTATCTGATACATATTCTGCAACGACTATATTATTTACACTTATTTTTATGCGGTCTGCTTTCATAATTTTCTTTTTCTAAATATACTTCTATTCTTGGTCATTTGTTTATATCTTCTATTGAGGTCTTTTATATAGGATTTAAGTCTATAACTCTCAGAAGTTAGGTATAACCAGATATGTTTTAATTTATTGTCTAAATGCGATTGATTCATATAGTGTTTTTAGTTGTTGCATCCCATCCAAGAAGTCTTCATATTCTTCTCTTGGTAGGTTTGTTATATCTGTTGATATTCCATTTCTGACCCAGAGGATTTTGTCTTTGATTTCTTTTGTATTTGGTGGTATAAATTCCATCCAATGCGTCCAGTTCCTTGGGAATCTATTTGTAGTTAAGTCATATTCATGTACGAATTCTAGTCCATAGTTATCACTCTCTTCGTTATATAGAAGAACCCTTATTTCTTTTGGTGGTAATTTATCTTTAATTTCTATCCACATATTAGTTATTTTTTATGATGAGCAGCCACATGGTGGAAGGTTTGCTATGATTATCACCACAATAGCTATACCTATAATCCACAATATTATATTTCGTAGTAGTATTTTCTTATCCATAGTTTTTGGTTTGATATCTTCGTTCATTGAATGGCGTTTTATTTTATATGTTGCCATTATTTATCCTTTATTTACAAATTTGATTATATTCTTATATCCACCTATTACCACGTCATTAAAGAACCATTTAAAACCACCCACTACAATCATTCCTACTAGAAATAATAATGGATATAACATAATATCATGAATGATTGGGGGTAATTCAATAATATTTCCACCAGCCCATATGCCCCAAGCAGCAACAGATACTAAGCCAATCAACAATAGTGTAATGTATAGTACTAGGATTAATCTAAATGATTTCCAATATAGTTTAACATAATAGGATTTAGTCATAATTAATTCTTTCTTTTAGATAATTCGTTTAATTTGGTTTCATATGTATCGATTATATGATACAATTCTTGTATATGTGTATCTTGTTCTTGTGTAATTTTTTCACATATGATTAATTCTTGTGATTTTTCGTTAGCAGTTTGTTTAGAAGAGCCACATGCTGTTAATAAAATCATTGCTAATACTAGTGTTAGTGTTTTCATACTTATATTTTTTTATTTAGTTCGTGTTCTATGGTTGGGCATCTACCAAATATTGCACCCGTATCTGCGTTGATGAATTTCTTTCGATATCCTATTGCATATTCACGATTTCGGCATTCATATAGTCGTAGTCTTTTTTTCTTAAATAGGGTAAAGATATTACTATATTCTACGATATGTATATCTTCTTCTCTTTTAATATATTTCATTTTATAGTTTTGTTTTTACTCTTTGTACACGGACACCCCATACAGATTGAGCCATGAATTTATTTCCATAGGTATCTATATATTCGTTAACCATTCTTCCATTAACTACATCCATAAACAATCTACTTGTTAGGGTCATTGATAGTCTACTTTTAATCCATCTTACCATAATTTTCTATTTACTACTTTTATATAAATCAGTTCCTATCTTTTTACCGATTATTATTGCTATTACTAATATTATTATTGCATCTAAAATCATATCTATTTAGTATCATCTTATGAGGTTTTACCTTCCAGTTCATTTTTTACTTGTGTCCATTGCATCAGTCCACCAGCGACTAGACCTTCAGCGTGAGGGTGTAGTTCTTTGGCGATGTTAAATGACATCTTAAGGTCAGCTAGGTATATGTTTACTACATCCATTGCCAGGTCACCGAACTTATCTTTTAGCTTTTGTGCTATTTCTGGTATTGTTAATTCTTCATCCATTTTCTTTTTGTTTTATTTGTTCTCTTATTCCTTCTAGTTTATGCACCAATGACATGAACATTAGGTGGTCACAATATGGATTGGCTTGCAATTCCATAGCAGTTATTTCTGCTTGTTTTAGTTCTTCTAGTGTCAGTTTCATTTCTTATTGGTTCTATACTTAAGGTCTCCTTTTATAATCTCTATTGATTCATCAAATGCGGTGTTGATTCCTTTTTTAAGTATCTCAAGGCTCTCTGTATCCTTTTTAACGACTCTTGAGTAAACAAATGGGTTTGACATCATAAATTCTATGAAGTAGTTGTAGACGTTCCCAAATGAGGTTTGTTCATTATAGTTATAATAGACACCATCGTCCAATTCTTTTAGGATTTCTAGTCTCCCATTTTCTGTTTTGGAGTATTTTCTTAATAGGTATAGGAATAGTTTTTTCATGATATTTTAGTTAGGTCAAAGTTAGTACTTTTAATCTTATAGCATTTCTCCCAGAATCCAGTAGTCCAATCAAGTTTAGTAATGTCATAGACTCTATCATTTGGGTTGATTTCTTCTTTCATTGATTCACCGATACAAGCTTGGACATCAACGATACCAGCGAAGAAGAATATAAATTTATCTCCAAGGTTTATGATTTCTGTATTATCATATACTTCGAAGTCATATTTTCCATCGTATCCGTCTATTGTTAGGTTTTCAAATGTTTTCATAATAGTTCTTTATCTTCTAAAAATTCATCCATAAATTCTTCCCAACAATATATTTGACCCACCTTATTTCTAGACATTGAGGTACTTCTGACAGTTTTACCATCATCACCTACCAAGACCATTTTAAATTTTTCAAATTTTATCATTTTCATATTTTTATATTAGTGTTAACCTTTCTGGGTCATGTACTTGGTTTGAATAGCAAGTAGTACCATCTTTATTAACTGTTTTAAAGTTAAAGTATACTTCATCATATTTCCATACCACATCGGTGATTATTATTTTCACATAGGTTTCACCATCTTCAATCTTCTCGCTTCTATTCTTAGCGTATGCTTTTTGGTAAGCATAGTCACCAGATTGTGTTTGTCCTAGAGTTGTATTAAAGTGTAACCAACACAATTCTCCACCCTTTATGTATTTTCCTTTTAGGCTCATATTACAAATATACTACAAATTATTCAGACTTGCAAATCTTTTTCATTTAATTCTTCAAGTTTCTTTTCATAGTTCTCCAAGAATTTTTCAAGTCTTCTTCTTTTTTTAAATTGGAAGAGTCCAGTATTTCTTATTTCTATCTCCAGGTCGTTAATGGTTTCAAGGTATGCTTTTCTCATAAGAATGTTACACCACATTTAAGGGTATACGTTGTTGATTGATAATTATCGGGACTTCTAGATAGTGTCCACCCTTCTTCTTCTGCTAATCTAACACATTCATGGAATTCACCATCATTTAGGAGTGGTATTGTATTTCCTAATGGTTTCATGGATATACCATCAGTGATTGTGTTTAAATGAAATACATCCTTATATTTAGTTTCGTCTTCCACCACTTGATTAAATATATCGATAAATGTATCACATTTATCTTGGTTTATCTTGGGAATTTTATCCTTTAGTATTCTACTATTTACAAATGATTTCATGATATTACTCTAATTTTAAATTACATTTTCATTAACCCAATCATTTACTTGGTCGATATTTAATGATGTTTTGTATAGTGCGAAGTCATAGAATAGGTCTATGATTTCTTTTCTATTCCACGTATTTTTACTTAGTAGAATAATGATTTCGTTATTCACTAGTTTAGGTGTTGGTAAATCATCTTTACAAGCTGGGCATCTATCATCTAGTCCTTGTCCAAACCCTTGTGCACCACAACAATGATTAACTTCATTAAACACCACCATAATTTCATCCAAGCCATTTCGGTCACAATACTCTTTAATGAATGATGTTGATGGTTGAGGTAATGATTTTTCTGGGCGAACTATAACTTTAACTAAGTCTTGTGATTCATAAGGTTTACCGTTAGGTATCTTCAAAGACCTATCAGTTGTTGCTATGATTTTACCACCCATTGGTTGTTCAACACAAGGGTTACCAGCATTTTTCCATATCTGTGGTTTTATATCTCTACCATCCATTGTATGTGTTATAGAGATATACCAATCACCTTCATTAATAAATTCATCTGTTGTGATATATAGGTGTATTGCTTGCCAATTTTGGTTAGTGAATAAGTCTTCTCTAATGTTTATGGCTCTACCATATTTAGATTTATATATTCCACTATCTTCTTCTGTGGGCAGTGCGATTATCTGTGTTAATTTATTCATTTTTATATAAATTTTTTAACCATTTCCCAATAATCTGCTCTTTCATCCCAGGTGGTTATATCATAGTCATAACACATAGACCTTATGATATCATATTCATCTAGGATTCCATCGACAAACTTTACTGCACACTTCCTCGTATATTGTCTAGAGATATAGGGATTAGTACCTTTATTATGTTCATCAGCAGAGTTGATTTGATAAAAGGATTCAAGTATTTCTTTGGCTTGTTTTTGTGCTAATGCAATTGTAGTTTTATTCATCATTTTTTATATCCTATATAGCTTAAGAATTCTTTAGTTGGTTTCACCTTATGTTCTAGAACGTAGTGCTTTGCGAAATCACAAGGCCATGTCCATTCATTTGTAGAGAATTCTGTACTACCCAGTCTTTCTTCTGTTATTCTACTTGTTGACCACCCCTTATATTGTGTATTTTTAACACCCTCATCATTTTCGATATCGGTAATCAAGTCATATATTTCTTTGGCTTCTTCTTGGGTTAAAACATTAGCTTCTGGCATTGGATAGTCTGGTTCATGTTTTGAGTACCAATATCCTTCGATATTATTATCCTTCCAGTCTTTGTGTAGTTTTTCTGCTTTTTTTATGTTCATTTCTTCACTTTTTCATCATCATTAATGGTGATATTGATACTACTATTTGTCACATCTTCAATATGAATTCTTGGTGATGTAAAATAGTCTTTAATTCTTATTAATAGTCGTTTAATATTCATCTTATAGATAATTTGCTAATTCAACAACCCATTTTTTATCATCTAAGTTCTTATGCAGACGAATTAGGTCTATAATAAGTTCATCAAACGTTGCTCCAGTCACCAATTGTGATTCTGGGTTAGGTATATTACAATATAATTCAAGTGCTTCTGAGGGGGTATTAGTTATCTTCTCTGCCATCACTTCGATTGTTTGATTTTCATAATCATACTGACATAGGTATAGTATACCTCTTGCAGTTATTGGTATTTCAGTACCAAGTCTTGTTGTTAATACGTCAAGTTTTGTTTCCATTTTTATTGATTATTTCTAGACCAGTATTGTCTTGTGGATTTTTGTATTTGTTTTTTATTATATACTAATGGGAATTTCCCTCTTGTTTTCTCATACGTTCTACTTTCAGTATAGAAGTAATCATTTTTTTTACTTACTGGTTTCACAAGAATAGAGTTCGCTCTTTCAAAGGAAATATATTCTTTTACTTCTACAATATTGTAGTTTGGTTCATTTGGTAAATAATACCAAGGTAATATTATGGTTAATGATATAACCATTATGACGAGTACTTTCATATTAACTAACTTTAGCATAGCCTCTTTCTTTAGGGATTGAATTCCAATATTTCTTATACTTAGGATTCCAATTAAATCTTATTGCACCAAATAAGAAAACTAAATTAACCAATACAATATTAAGAAATGATGCATAGTATATAGCCAGAGACATTAATATCACATATAGGAATGTCATTATGTAGTTTGGTATTCCAATTGGTGGTTCGGCTTCTTTATTAAATCCTTCCATTGTGTAGTATTTTGTAATTCTATTAAGGTCTGAGAAGTCGTTACCCGATGAATATATTTGAGTAGCGTTACTATCGTCAACTATATACATACCGTTAGCCCTTTCATCATTATTATTTTCTTTATAAAAGATGATGAATGCTCCTTTGATTAGTTTATCACTCATAGAGCCTCTAAACCATTTCTTATGTGCCATGATATACAATCTACTAGTTGTCATCATAGTAGTCTTATTAGCGTTTGTAAAGTCTAGGATTGCTTTAGCAGCTTTGTCTGGAAATATCCCTCTGAATGTATCTATTGATACAACTGCTAGGAAGTATTTATTACATATTGCTTTAAGGTGTGACCCTTTAAAGGTTTCTGCCCCCTTATACATTTTAGATACCGTATTTATTTCGATGGTATCTTTCATTTGTTCTGATGCAAAGTCACTTAGACTTCTAATGTGTAGGCTATCATACACAATATCAGTTTCTTTGGGTGCAGTAAGAAGTAATAATTCTTCTTTATTAGCTACACCAACACTTTCTTCTTTTCTACCTAACACAGTATTTTTGTGTCGATATAATTTATTTGATGTTTTCGACATTATATTATAGGTATTGAGTTAATAATTCAACTAGATATAACTTACTAAAGAATGTTACCTTAATAAAAGACATAAGATTCGCACCAATTAATAGTCCACCACATGCATATATTCCAAATTGTGTGATTTTAAAACCTACTAGTGTTAACTTGTTTCTAAAGTAGTTACCCATATATAGGATAAATTTATTTTCTTTTCTCCATTCAACTTCTTCTTTATCTGCTTCTTCATTAAATACTACTGCTATAGTTTTTGGGGTAACGAAGTATTTTGATACTTTTTTAAATCCAAACCATAATAATAAGAATCCAAATACTAATGGAATAGCAAAGCTAATAGCAGTAAAGATTATAAATTGTCTTACTACGATAGTACTTTCTTCTATAAGCATTGTAACGGCATCTTCTATTAGTGTTACACCACTAGAAACGGCATCTTTAGACCCTTCAATTGCTTCTTTGGTGTAGTGAATAAAGAGTTCTTTAATAGAGTCTATATCGGCTAATTTGGATAGTCCGATAAGGTCTTGACCAGTGTCTAGTACGTTATCAAATGCTGAAGTACCTTGTGATAGTACTGTTGTTGATACTAAAAGTACCATAATTAATGTTAAAAAATTTTTCATGTTGTTTTTAATTTACGTTTTTATTTATTTATTTTACAAATATACAACTAATTTTTGGTTCTACCTAAAGAAATACAAAAAATGTTATTAACCATCCAATTATTGCTATTAACATCACAATGAATGGTAATAGTTGTTCAATACCAGAAAGGTATCCACCACCAGATTCTCTGGCTTCACGTTTAGACCATATCCACCATCCAACTAAGATGATACCCAATACAATCCATTTGATAATACTTACATTTACTGTTATTGTTTCCATAATTTTTATTTTAGTGTTGTTAGAACGAAGACACCATCATTATTGATATCTTGATAGCCTACGTATTTTTCACAATCATCACAATAAAGGCATGAGTTGTGATGAAAGGGGTATGCTTGTTCGTGTTTACATTTAAGTGTTGAGGTCTTGATGTCGTCTGTTATCATATATTACCATTTTTTAAAAAGTTTCTAAACCTTTTGATTATATTATTAGCTTCTTCAATAGCTTTATTCTTATCAGATAATAAGAATCTATAGTGTTTACATAATTCAATTCTTTCACCACGCTTACAATATATATGATATGGTATAAGGTCACCAAGTTGAATTGTTAGTGTTTTTCTATTTTCTTTAATCCAGAACTCATCATCATCTTCCTCTTCTTTTGTTACTGGATGTGTATCTTCATCATACTCCATTGAGAGTAATCTAGCACCATTCATGGTAACACTAATACCACGATAATAGTTTTCGGTTGGTGGTTCATATAGATAATGTTCTTTAAATTTTGCTTTCATTTTACAAATATAGGTAATTAATTTGGATTTACCAAATTTATTCGTTTATTTCTTCTTTTATTTCTTCTTTTAAGTGTTCAACAAATTCAGACCATATTTCATCCCAAAATCGTTTGAAACCTGGTTCAACACATCTAATCATATCTGGTTGGTGTCCTTCCATTTCTAGTATGTTATCACAATTCCACATTTGTGCTTCAAACTCATTCATGTTATATGCTGCACCTCTTAATAGGTCTAATTCTTCTAATAGAACAGATTTAAGGTCTGGATAATCTTCACTATATTCATCGACCCTATTTTCTAGGTTTTTAATGGTTGCATCGTGGTCAAAATGGTTTCCAGTACCAAACTTTCCAGCAGCATAATGGATATCTAATCCTATAAGGAACTTCTTGAATGATGTTCCACAAGAACCCCAATAGTTTTGCCATTGACCATAGTCAGATGCAATTTGAATTCTTCCACCACCCGTACTTTCATCAATGGTAATATCTGCCCAAGCAAATCCACCATCTCTATTACGAATCTTATATGATTCAACTTGTGATTTATTAATTGTAAATTCTTTAGTCATTATGTAAATGTTTTAAATTCATTTTTAAATTTGTCAACTATTTCATCTAGGGTGATAACACCATCTTCAATAGCTCTTTCAATATCACCAACACTTAGTTCTTCATCTTCTTTTCTATCATAATAGAGAAGGTCAGAAGCCAAATCACCAACATTAGCTAGAATTAGGTCTTTTAGATTATTTTTCTTATTTTGAATTTTAATCTGTTCTTTTCTAATATTATCATTTTCTATTTGAACACTAATCTCACCCAACTTTTCTTTTTGGTCTTCAGTTAAGTCGATACCAGATTTGCAATCATGTTCAAGCCATTCCCAACCAATAAATGAATCACCACATATCATGTTATCATTTGGTGGTAAGTATTGACCCTTAGCGATTATTTCATCACAAAACGGGCATTTCGGTGTTTCTCTATATACTGCCATAATCTAATAGTTATATACCATCCAAGACGACAAGTCATCTTTAATTGCTTCAAGAATGTTCTTAGCAGCGTATAATTGTAATAACCTATCATTATCATTTGATACTGTTATTATTTTAACATTCATACTAAGTCCATCAATTGAATCATTAAGTGTTTTTAATTGTTCATCATATTGAGATATTAATTCTGGAATATTCAAAGGTACTTCTTTCTTTGGTTCTTCTACTTCTTCACTCTTACATGCACAATCTGGTTGACAAGTACAAGGGCGGTCATATGGTTCTGGTATTGGATGTCTTAACCATGAATTCATAGTTTGATTTATATCACCAATGGCTACATCCATTAACATTTCACCTAGTTCATGTACCTTTTCTGGTCCCCATTTTTCTAATAATTTGTCAAATTTATCTTTTTTCATAACTTGTTTTTTTAATTTCTAATACTTCTAATTCTTTTAATGTATTCCAAGATAATAGTTCATCAAACATTGGATACATTTGCTCATCATCTGGGTCTATTTTAACGAAGAAATCTCCCATCACATGTCCCACTAGGAATACTTCTCTAGTTTCAATCTCATATACTGGTAGACTAGATAAATTATATAGGTGCTCTGGTAATAGAACCTTCACATCCTTTAGGTTGATATCATCATTTAGGTCTTTTAGTTTCATTATTCTTCAGTCTTTAAAAATTCTGCAATTCTCTTGGCTTGGTGCACATGTATTTTAGCACCCCAATCGGCAACATCAGCTATATCAATAGCTTCAACTAAACCAGGCACTTGTTTGATGTAGGCATGTTTCTCTCCAAATTCATTTTCATGTAGTACGATACCGATACAACCATTTGGTGTGTTGAACCAATCTACGTTATGTATTTTTTTTCCCATAATTTTTATTTATTAAAGATTGATATTATTGTCATCATCACAACACAAAACATGACACCAACGATGAAGCCATTGACAAAGAATCTAATCTTTAATCCATACTTCTCATTGAATTTCTCAAATTTGTTTATCCGTTTTTTTGCTTTCTCAACATCCATTGCAATTGATTACGTTATAAATGTATTCTGCGACATTATCTTGTCGCTTTTCTGCCACACCTTTTTTATTTCTATACTTGTTAGATAGGTGTCCCCACCCCCTAACCAATCCTATTGGTTCATCACCACCAGTTGAGATATCAAAGAAGTCTCCACCAAATTGGTTATACTTTGGGTTTGGTGGTTCTGGCACGTCTTTATATTCACCTATTAGTTGTTCAAATGGGTGATATTCTTTAGTAGCGTCAAGCACTTCATAATCTGTTTGTGCAACCATTTCATTATCTGCATCAAATACGAAGGTCTTATAGTCTTCTGACCCCCAATGTAATGGGAATCTAATATCTTGTAAAAGCCACTTTTTATTCATATTTCTTTAGTGTGTTGAGGAATAGAAAGTATTACTAAACTTAGCACTACGTGCAAATTCAGTTTGGTCTTGAACATACTTTTGAAATTCATGTTGTTCAAGTGTAACTTCTTTTTTAACTTCCCAGTCAAACATTTCAACAACCTCATCATACTTATGGGCGTTGTTTATCGGTGTCACTAGGTCTAATTTAGCTTCTAAGCCACCTTCGGTAACATCACCTATTTGTTCATTAAGTTGTCTTAATGCTTCAACCTTGTAATCTATTACGGCTTGGTCATATTCTACGATATGGTTAGCTTTATTCTCTTTTATCTTAGCGATAAGGTCTTTCTTTTTTACTGTAATTAATCTACTCATAATTGTTTATATTTATTTGTTGTTAAGTTCTTTAATTCTAAAATATGCGGGTATCATAAGAATCACCATAATAATTGGTACGATAATACTACCAAGAGGACCATGTATGTCAGTTGCCCATATACCAAACGGTATTGGAGTTAGATATACTATAAATGCCCATTGTAATATGCGGCTATCTTTTTCACTCATAATTGTATTTATTATTTAATTTTCATATACTACTACACCGAATCTAATGGTATATCCACCATATTCTTTTTCATAGTAGTCTAGGTATTCTTTATTTTCATACTTAAAGTCTACAATAAGTTTTGCGGGGTTATATTCAAATAGGTTTAAATCAAATGTACTATCATCTTCTTTTAAACGATATTTGGTACTATTTGGTATAAAGATACTATAATCATCACCACCACAATAATCATATGATATAAATTGGTCTTCATCAAGTCCATCAACATCATCAATATATGCGTATGGTTCTTCAGTTTTGGTTTCACTTTTCCAACTAACTAGAGCTGGTGCTCCAGAAGTTGGACAAAAGTCACTATTCATTATTGCTCCAGTAGTTGGATGTGTTCTAACTTGTTTTTTAACCTCAACGGTTTGATGTGGTATTTCTAAGTAAACTCCAACATATGTATATTTCCAAACTCCCATTTAATTTATTTTTATTGTCGAAATGCCACTAGCCATACCGACCTTCATTTCTATTATTTTTCGATTGGTTTGAGCCAATGCTAATTTTTGTCTACCTAACTTTTCACGCATGGTATCTTCTCTTTTAACCAATCTATCTACCTTTTGTTTAAGAAGTGTATTTTCTTCTTCAAGTGATAATTCTGAACGTTCCAATATGTTATCTAATGTCATACTGGTATTATGAAAACCATCACAATGGCTACAATAATATGTTCTTTTCAAGTCACTATGTTTATTCATTGCTCTAATTGCTTGAGCTTCTGAATTATATCGATGTTTATCGGTTTCATCACACCTAACCTTCTTACTATTAAACTTAAACTTGCTACCCCATCCCATTACAATTCTTCAATTACATATCCAAATTCTGGTACTAAGTATTCATCTTCTAGGTTAGAAGAAAATAATGAACAATGTAGTTTAAAGTCTTGCCCCGTGTTGAGGAATTTATATTCTACGCTAGATACTTGTCTAGGCATGTCATTAAATTTTGTATGTGTTTTATCGATGAATAATTCTTTAACCCAACCATCAATATGTAGTTTGCTACCCGAACCTTCTGATTGACTATTGAAGATGGTTGCAAAGTACTCTACATCAGTTCCTTCTTTGAACTTATCTACCAGGTCACAAATACTATTTAGGTATGGGTTATGGTCATCGAAGATATCACATAGGTTATTACATGCAGTTTTGATACTATCCCAATCTTCGGGTGTACCAAATATTTTCATCTTAGGTAGACCACAAAGGAACATACTATAGTCATAATATGGTGATACTGCTTCACAAAATGCAGCATTAATTGCCATCTCAGATGCTAGGTCTGTTGTGGAAAATTCCAATAAGAAATTTTGTGTATCTGTTGGGACTAATTCATTTAATTCTTGGATTATTAATCTAAGGTCGATTAGTTGTGGGTCACCAGTTGGTACACTTATTTCAATCTTACCTTCTGCTTGACTTGTAAAGAAATCTCTATACTTGTCTGGACTAGCCATGATTACTTGTGATAGTTCATAAAGTACTGTATGCCAAATGAAGTCTGGTTTAATTATAATACCCTTATGATAGTCATAAGCCATTTTCAAGTATTCTATAAAGCTATAGTGTTGATATTGACCATTGATAACATCTCTAACGATGTTTTGTCCTCTAAATTTATATTCGATAAAACTCTTTAGGTTTTCATTTGATTGATAGATATCACTATGTTCTAGTGTATCATTTAATATTAACTCTCTTTCTGTTACTGTTGCATCCATAATGTGTTATTTTTTTTCGTTCATATATAAGGTTTCACTACTCCAAGTTTGGTCTTGTATCAATCTATAGGTTCTCACAATCGCAAAATTGGTAATCCTAAAGTATGAAAACTCCAAACCATAATCGTTTTCTTTAAGTTTTTTTAAAACCATATCTTCGATTAGTCTAGGTGTTAAATCCTCTTGATTTGTATTAAATATTAACTCTGCAACTTCACTCATTGCAATATTTTTTATTGTTGTTTCTGGATGGAATAGTGTTTGATACAGTTGTCTAACATTTGTGATTGAATAACCAATAGAGCTATTAACTGTAATGGTTTTTAAATCCTTAGATGTTAGAGTCTGCATTGGTAATTCAGTAACTCTTAATCTAACCTCTTGCACATACACACTATCAAAATAAGGTATCTTAAAATATATACCCTTCTCTATTTCTTTAATACGTTTACCATTTCGGACTATTAATCCAGATTCCCATGGTTGGACTATTACCCAAATTCTTATAACACTTAACAAGTATTCTAAGAACTGTTGTATTTGATTCATATCTTAATATTATTCATTTAACAAATATACGACAACATTTTTAAAGATGCAACTTTAATCGTCAGAATCTTTAGAACTTGGATAAACAAATGTTGCTATTGCCCCGAATAAAAACCAACCCCAACCAGTTATTTGGTTATAGGCTAATACACCAGATGTAACTGCTAGGATAATTGATAACATTGAATATAACCATAATTTGCTCATAATTTTAGTGTTTTAGTTGGTAACATTGGTAGAGGACCTTGTATTGATTTCTCCAATAGTTCTATATAATCTGCCACCCTAGTTGGTACTAAGAAGGAATCATAGTCTATTGCAGTATTTCCCAATGGATTAACTTGGGTTGGTAATTCAACCCAAGCTTTATCACATCTTACATTTGGTACTCTTTTACCGTTTTGTTTTAATTTTCTAGGCATAACTTAATCATTAAATACTTTTAATAGTTTATCTGGAATATCCATCCATTCATCTGAGAACATGATGATTACAAGAATCCCTATCATAGTACACACTAATAGTAGTGTGAATATCATCCATGCTATTATGCCTATAATGGCTGCTAGATACTTCATAGCTTAATCATCCAATAATATCATTCCGAGTAAAAAACATACGTAGAACACTACGGCTGCTAGTATCTCTTTTAGGAAGAACTTAATCACTTCACGACCAACCAAGCCAGCCGTAAGTGTATCGGTGTCTATTGCATCTGCAACAGTCATTATTGGTTGTACAATTCCCCACCATAGTGCAACATAAAATGCTCCAATGACTCCTAGTCCTATTAATATAACTCCTAGTATTTGTTTCATAATTATTTAGGTCTATTCATTGCTTCCAATATTGGAAGATTAGCTTCAGTAGGAATGTATATTACATCACCATCCATCTTATCTATATTTCTTACCCATAGGTAATAAATATACATTTCGGTAAGTTTTCCATTTTCAATTTCAATAGCTTCTGCCATACCTTTGGCACGGATTACTTCAATTTCACTATTAATTTCTTGAACAATCTTATTAGCTTCGGCTTCTTCAATAGCAATCTTACGATTTTCTTGTGCTCTGATAAGTTCTGCTTTACCTAGGTTTTGTGCAGTTTCAATCGCAACTTTAGATTGCCATACATTATACTTTGGAAGTCCAAACATTAGACTAAGGATTAACCCTATAGCTGCTAATACTATTAAAATTGTAATTTTTGTTGTACTCATAATTTTTGTTTTTAATTTGCTATTATATATTCGCCATTTTCGTCTCTATCATTTCTGAAATAGACAGCACCAGCGTAGTGCTCGTAAGACGTTGGGGTTGAGATATCTTCCCACCCTTTATAATCTATTATTCTTTTATATACTTCTTCTGCGAAGTCTTTCACATCCCAATCATCCCTAACATAAATTGTCATGGCTTTTTTAGATTGTTCTGGATGGTGATGTTTGAATCGAAGCCACGTTGCTAATTTATAGGCAGTTTGTGTTTCGTCTAATAGGTCTATAAGCCTCTCATAGAGGAAAAGACCATCTTCAGTTGTTTTGCCTTGTAAGGATAATTTAAAGCCATTAGAATGAGCCTTATCTGGTGTAAATACTTCTGGTGTATCTGCATATATGCTTGTACGATAGATATCATATCCATGATAGGTATCCATTTGGGTTTTTACATCATCAATCCTTTGGTCTACTTTATCCATTTATTCTGCTATTTCTGAAACACCTTCCATAGTAAACCATTGTTTAGGTCTACCATCTGGTATTTTAAACTCTTCAAATTCTGATTCACAATAAGCATAAGCAGCCGCAGCGAAAAAGCCGTTATCTACCACACATATCATATTTTCCTTAAAGGTTGAATCATCTGTACGTTCTGCTCCATTATTTATTAATGATGCAATTTTTTCTCCATAGGATGTTCCTATGTTTTTTCCATTGATAACATTTACATATTTTCCCATAATTATTGATATTTTCTACAGATTAGTGGTTGAAAGAAACCATCAGTGCATCTACATGATACTACTTCACCAGAAGGTAATTCAACATTGTAAGTTACATCTCCAGGTGTTCCAACCCAAACTGAGTTGTTACTTCTATCGATTATTTTGTAGTCATCAGTGCCGACTACTCGTGTGATTTGAGGGTGAACTCTATCGTCAGTGATTTTGTATGTGCTTCTAATACCAGCCGATACCAACCACGCAAGTCCCAATACTATAACATAATAGAATATTGATACTACTGCTCCTTCTTTACTCATAGCTTATTTTTTAAGTTTAAACAAATATAGCACAAATATATTACATGTGCAACTATTTTATTGATTAATTTTAACTGGGGTTTCATTAAAAATAGTAAAAACGTCCATATAACCATCAATATCTTCAATTTCTTTTTTAATTTTTTTTAATTTCTTATCTGCAATAATTCTTTTAACAAATAAAAGTTCCAATTCATTAGTACAACGATAGTATTTTCCAGTGAGGGTTTTATAAACAACCTTAACACTTTCAACATTATCTTTAGATATTAAGTGTGTATATGAATCGGATATTAATGAATAACCACCATATAGATATGTGATTGGATATCCATTGGTAATATCTACTAATTCATCTCCAATACTTAAGCTTGTTAATGTTTTGTAATTAAGTTTATTATTCTCTTTAAATTGGTTATATAGAATTTCATGTTCTTTAGTCATCAGTTGATTGTTTAAAATTTGGTGGTCTATTAATCCAACCCCAAGTGGTGTCAGATATTTTTACGATTATAATATTACCTTCTGCATAGTCCTTTTGACCTTTAAAGTATGCATTTTCCATGCGTTGGATAGTAATACGTTCCCGTTCTTTTTGTTGGTCAGCTTTACGAACCACCAGGCCTTTTATACCAAAGACAAAGGTGATACTTACCAAAAAAATAATAAAGAATATTGTTAGTGGTTTCATATTAAAATAATGAAACTATTAAATGTGTTAACGAACCAAAGAATATTGAAATAATAAGATTTATTACTAAAATTAATGCTATTGGGATAAAAAGAAGACTCTTAAAGTTACTAAAGATATTACCGAAGATGGTAAGTGCTTTCTGATAGACTGGTTGTTTACCTAAACCACTAGCAGAGGCTACTGAATTGGCAACTTCTTGATAGTCCTTAATATCAGACCACTTCCATAAGATAAAGATTGTTTCAATCACAGTTAGTGTGATGAATAAAATAAAACTGTACATAATTTATTGTTTAAGAATTAATATTTTTTTCTGACTTATCGATTAATTTCTCTAAGTTCTTTTGTATTCCTTTTAACTTATATTTAGTCTTTCTATGGGTTACTAATCTGACCACAAACAATATTGAATATACACCCCATATTGCACAACCAAAATAATTACCTTGATAGGCTAAAACACTTGATAGTACTCCACATATCACAATTAAAATTAAATTTAATGTTATCTTTAATTTTAAGTTGTTCTTTATGAATGGTGGCATTACAATTAATGCAACAACCAACAAAACTATTAATATTATAAGTAATTTTATTACTTCCATAATGTATTATGCTTACCTATAAATATAATAATTTAGTACTATAAGCTAAAAGTTGTTAATATCACCAAATTTTAACATATTGATTAAACTATGTGTCATTTAATCGGTGATTTATTACCATTTATCTAATTTTTGAGTCTACCATATATGCTATATGATATGTATCCCCATATTACTGCACATATACCATATAATAGTATTGAGTGTAATGATAGTACATTTACTACACAACCAATGGTTGTTAATATCGAACCGATAAGTGCAAGTATGTTTAATGTTTTAGTTTCTTTATTAGTGAACACCATATATAATAATATTCCTATTGTGATAAGTGTTATTAATCCAGTCATAATTTTTTTTAAGTTAGTGAGTAATTGTTATATGTTTCGAAATCTTCATCCCTAGCAGCTTTATTATCATAATAAACGAATGTTGTTTGGGAATAGTGATTAAGAATAAATGTTATTGAATTGTCACTAATATTTGTTTTAGAGACATGATATTCATTTTCCTTAGCTTCAAGAAAGAATCGTTTTAGTTGTGGGTTATTAAATTTTAGTGTTTCCATTATACGCTTACGTTTGGGTCTAAATAAAGTATTGGTGTAATGTTACAGTTAAAGTCACGTTTAAGTATCTTAGATAGTGCGTCTGAATCTCTAGTTAATTTATCCATATTCACAATACCTAATCCACCTTCATACATAGCATCTACTTCAGTCAGTTTGACACCCAATATTAAAGACTCTGGTGTCTCATCATCGTAGTCCATGTTAAAGATACCTAGTTTGTTTTCACCATCTTTACCATAGGGTTCATCTTCAACATTTATCATGTTGGCTATTTCATCGGTATATATACCTTCATTCTCACCATTGGTGGATAAGGTTTCACCTTTAAAATCAATATCATAAAATGTTTTAACGTCTTTACCGACCTCACCAGTCTTTTCACCTCGTTTATTGTGAACTTCAAATTCATCAACCACATTACGTGTTTTGATTAAGTAATCCATTTTAATTCCTAGAATTATTCTAGGGTTTACACTCATTCCCATAGTTTATTTTTTTATTGTGTCACCTTTTTTATATGTCTGTCCTATATCATTGGCGAATCGACTCATACTACTAAATTGATGAACGTCATCATTACCATCAAGAAGTGTAACAGAGTATAATCCATTTTCATCCTTTGCCTTAGCAAATAGGGTGATTGGAGATATCATCTTATTATATTCTCGAAGTGTTTTTTTAGTATAGGTTGTTGGATGTTCTGCACACCCAAACAATAGACCAATAACTAGTAAAGATTTAATTAATGTTTTCATTACTGCAAATATAGTAATTAATATTTAGATATGCAAGTTTTTTGTATAAAAAAACCACCTAATTGGTGGTTTTTATTTTGTATGTAGTATTTTACTTAGGTAGAAGACCTCTAATTGTCCCTAGTTCATCATCATCAAATTGATATCTACCACCTTCATCGTTTTTCTCTTGGTGTAGTTTCTTACCAAATAAAGACCTATTAACTCCATCCTTATCATCTTCAATACCCATAGCTTTCATGATACCAACCTGGGTAGGTGCAGTAAGGTTTTTATTTTTATCCAGTGCATGTTGCACATCAGTATAATCTTTTTTAGTATTAGCTTGATGCTTTTCAGTATTACCTTGATGCTTTTGGTAGTCTTCTTTATCTGTCTTTTTGGTATTAGGTTTTGTTCTTTCACCAAATAGGGATTCTCTAACTAAACGTTTTATAGTGTTCTTCATCTTAATGTTTTATATTAATAAATATCATAAAAATGGTAAAACTACTATAACATTTCATTAAACTCTAAGGCATCACCTAATTCGGCTAAATCCTTTAAGGCTTTTTGTTTTATTTGTCTTACACGTTCACGACTAATACCTAATACTTCACCAATTTCTTTTAATTTCATTTGATAATGGCAACCAACACCGTAGTACATCTTAAGTACGTAGGAACTCTTGAAGTCTATCATGTCTAATAACAACTCCAACCTATGTAATTGGTCGTCTGCAAGTAATTTAGCATCTGTCTCTCCGAAGTAGCTTGATTCTAATACATCAGAAAGAGTACTAGTATCTTTATCTCCTAATGGTTTATCCATAGATGTGGTATTCCCAACATTTAATTCCAATAGGTTGTTTAGGTCGGCAGTTGTGAATGACTCTAATTTTGGTCTATCACTAACTTCATTAATACTAACATCTCTACCCTCGGCTTGTTCGGTAGCAGATATTTCACCATTGACCATATTAAGTGCATTTAACTTATTAAATGGCACTCTCACTAGTCTTTCGTGAGTATATATGTATTTCATTATGTCTTTTCGAATGTACCAAACTGCGTAGGATATGAACTTATTACCATGTGTTGGGTCGAATTTAGTTGCAGCTTCAATTAATCCAATATTACCTTCGTTGATTAAATCATCAAGAAGGATATTAATGGTTTTATATTGTTTAGCAACACTAACAACAAACCTTAAGTTTCTACTTGCTAATTCTTTGATGGCCTTTTCATCACCACCCATTGCTTTTTGTGCACACTCAAATTCTGCCTCTGGTGTAGGAAATAGAGGTATTTTAGATACATCCTTTAAATATTGTTTTAAACTTTCGGTCTCTTTTATTGTGTAACCATCACCAATTTTAATTACTCTCATATTTAAAAGGATTTTTTTTGTATTATTATTAAGTGAGACAAAGATACTACAATTATCTCAAAGATGCAACGTAAATAGAAAAAAACTTTTATCTATTATACCAAGATACATGTGTGAAGTCATTTCTATACATACCATTAGTGATATCTGAAGGATAAATAGTAATATTACTTTCTAAATTATCTTTAGTATAATACCCAGAACCATCATAATCGATGAAACCACCACACTCAACATTCTCAATAAATTCTTTAAGTGTCATTACATCACCACTTGGAGCTTCATTCATTTCATATGGTTGAATGACTCTAAACTGTCTACCTAACTCGGCATTCTTTTCCCATAAATCATCCATATGGTTTTCATAGTCAAACCAAGATTTACTATTATCCCACACCTTATCTCTCGCTTTAATTTCTGCGTTAGTTTCATCAATTTGTGTTTCAAGTATTTTAATTCGTTCTACTAATAAATCTTTTTCCATCTTATTTTAATTTAAGTAGACTTAGGTGTACTGTTTTCCTAATTAAGTCTACGGATTTAACTATTACTGTTATCTTATCACCAAGTGTAATAATGTTGTCTGTTTTTTTACCTATAATTGATATACCATTCTCCCCAATTGAGTAATCATCACTATTAATCTTATCCATATTAATAAATCCCTCACAATTAGTACCCATGATATTAATATATAAGCCTTGGTTGTTTACAGATATAACTGTTCCAGTATAAACCTTCCCAACCCTATCTTCCATATACCCACATTGCTTATACTTTATAGATTCTCTAGATGCTTTTTGTGCCCTTACTTCCATATTGGAAAGGTGACTACACCTAGAAGATAGCTTCGTTTCTTTATGTTTTGTCTTATTTTCTAATACCCTATTAAGGATTCTATGAACCATGATGTCTGAATAACGCCTAATTGGTGATGTAAAGTGTGTATAGTCTTTAAACGATAGACCAAAATGTCCAATATTATCTGTTGAATATACGGCTTTCTGCATCGACCTAAGTAATAGAGAATTAACTAGATTTTCATCATCTTCACCCTTAACCACACGTAATAACATGTTGATGTTATTCTTTAGGTGTTCTGGACTTTCTAAATCAACGAAATGTCCAAATTCTTTAAGTGTCTTTTCAACTTCTTTAAGCTTCTCTAGGTTTGGTTTTTCATGTATTCTATTTACTGAAGGGGTGTTTTTAATTCTTAAATACTTCGCAACCCTTGTATTGGCTAGTAACATGAATTCTTCAATAAGAATATTAGAACTTAGTGTTGGTTTTACCATAATATCTAATTTACCAACTCTATTAGTGTAGAACTTTAATTCATCACGTTCAAATGTAATAGCACCGTTATCATCTCTAATACTTCTTAACTCCTTAGCGACATCATTTATCACTGGTAACACACTTTCCATTTCATCATCACTAGTGGGTTTACTTAATAATATAAGATTTTCTGCTTCACCATATGTAAGTCTGTGGTCAGAATGTATCACCGTTCTACCAAACCATTCATCAATTACCTCATAGTTCTTATTGAACGTAAAGATAGCCGAGAACGTTAGTTTATCTTCGTGTGGTCTTAGAGAACACACACCATTAGAAAGTCTCTCTGGGAGCATAGGAATGACTCTATCGACCAAATAAATGGACGTTCCTCTATCGTATGCTTCTTTATCTAACTCAGTCCCAGGTCTTACATAATGACTTACATCTGCAATATGAATTCCTACCTTAAAGTCACCATTTGGTAAATCTTCATATGATAGTGCATCATCAAAATCCTTTGCAGTATCTGGGTCAATTGTAAATGTGAGTATATCTCTTAAATCTAACCGTTTACCGATTTCTTCTTGAGATATGGTATTACTAATCTTATTGGATTCTGCTTCAACATCTTCGTTGAAGTGTTCGGATAATTCATACTGGTGGACGATAGAATTCATTTGAACATCCTTATCGTTAATATCACCAAGTATCTCTATGATTTCACCGTTTGGTGTTTTCATACCATCAAGCCAATCTACAAACTTACCAACCACCTTTTGACCGTTGGTTGCACCCATTAATTTAATTTGTGGGATAAATAAATCGAATGGCATTTTATCGGAATCTGCTATCAGAAACCCAAAACCATTATTAATTTGTATTGTTCCAACAAAGGTGTTTTTAAATCGTTCTACGACATCTGTAACCACACCTTCCATTGCTCGGTTAACACCTTTAATTACTTCAACCTTCACATTATCTAGGTGAAGGGATTTATTTGTATTCTTTTTATGTATATAGATATCTTTCTTTAAGTTATCACTTGTTAGATAAGCCGACCCAAATTTATTCATTTGAATTGACCCCTCTACTACATCTCCTATTTTTATCATATAATTCTTTTTACCCCCACTTAAACCTATTTCGTTTGTATAACTGTTTGTGGTTGGTTTTTAAGTGTGAGTGTTAATAAGTCATTTAATCTCTTAATTTCTTTGTCCTTATTATCTAATAAGGAAGCATTAAGAGTTATAAATTTCTCATGGTTTTTAACTTCTGCATTTAATAAAGCTAACTCAACACCTTTTTCTTCTTTGGTGTTATGGAAATCATGTTCAAATTCACCAAGTTGTTCATGACACAGTTTCGCTAAGTTTGTCATGTCGGTACTACGTTTTTGTCTGTAGTTCTCAACTTCTTTATCTATCTTAAGTAGTTCTTCTTTTTTATATATGTCTAGTTCCCTAACATATAATTCTTTTTCTTTTTTTAAATTTCTAAAAATCATATTCTTTTAATTTATCAATATTATATCACGAGCCTCTTTTAAATCTTTAAACTTCATATAGTTCTTTATTTATACAACAAATATACGACAAATAATCCAATTATGAAAGTAATCATCCCTAAAATATATGAAATAAATGAAAACCTATACTTGGTTTCGCTCTCAGCTTGAAGGAGATTACCATACACTCGTTTGGTCGCACTACCTATAAGTAACTTAGTAATAGGACCATGTGCAGTAATCATTGCTCGTAATGAACCATTAATGGCGTTAGCAAATATTTTCTTTTTTCGACTTAACTTTTCAATGGTTTTTAGGTTATTACCCTCATAGTAATCAAATATTTCCATTAATTTTTCAATATCTTCACCAGAAGTTTCATTTTCAAGCCTATGTTTTAATCGTTCTTTTCTAGTTTTAAATCGCATCTAAGTATCTTCTAATAAAAACTGACCACAACTAGCACCAACATCATTCCCAGGTGGTTCATAGTATTCAACAATCATACCCCTATTTTTTAAAAAGTCCATCAGTAATGCTAATTTATCTGCATTAACCTTTTTAGCATCTAGTGATTCTTTCTCACTATACATCATGAATTTGATAGTTGTATCTTTATGTATGTTATCTCCAAGAAACTCTATATCTTCAAATGAATCATTCACACCATCCATTATAGTATAGTGAATTTCTGTTTTATTTTTGGTAACCACTTGGTATAAATTAAGTGAATCAAGTGATGCTTCAATACCCATCGCTGCTGGCATCCATTGAAGTCTGTCAACATCATTAGTAAAGTGTAAACTTAAGTGAATCTTAAGATTTATCTTCTCTCTCTGAACCATATCCATTAACTTAAAGAATTCAACAAACCTCTTTTTTGGTAGCATTGTAGCCATACCAAACCTAATGTTTGTGAAATCCCTTTTTAATTCTTTTATACTTGTCATAACAAAAGATAAATTATCAAGTGGTTCACCACAACCCATATAGGATATTAGTAATTCTCTATCACCCAAACCTAAATCATTCACAACATGATGAACACCTTCATTTATTGTCATCCAATGTAAATCATTTAACTTTATCTTACCAACATAATCAGTTAGGTGGCAGAAGGTACAACTCATATTACACATGGTTTGGCAAGGCACACATATTATGTCCTTACCAGTTCCATTATCGATGTATGAAAATTCAACGACTTGACCATCAATATGAAAAACATATTTAATGGTCTTATCTATTTCACTATTTTTTTTATATTTGAATTCAAAATTACGCATATATCTTATTTAAATGTTGTAAAATTAACATTACCATCATCATCCGATATAAACACAATATGTTGTGCTTTACCATCTTCATGGATGATTACGTGTGATTGTGCCCAACTACTTGGACCTTGGTTGTAACCAACTCTTAATCTAGTCGATGTTCCAACTGCAATCGCACCATCTTTACGACCTGGACTATGGTAATGTCCTACTACTATCTTGGTATTAAGCTTTCTCATTTGAACTAATGACCCTCTTGAACCATTTGACCCATAGTCACCATGTTGTCCTAATTCCCAATCCTTAACCCTATAAGAATCTCTCCTACCAAGTGTTATAAACTTAGGGAATATTCTATTTATTAACTCTGGGATAACACCTTTAATATCCTCTGGTGTTTCTGCATATTGTCTAAGTAATATACCACTATATTCCATATATAATGGTGAGTTCTTATATGTTGGTTGTTTCTTCCAATCACCTAACTTAAGCCATCTATCTAAGAAATCATCATGATTACTCCTAACAATAACCACATTATCATATTTCTCAAACTTCTTAAGTTTTTTCATCATGAAATCAACCTCTCTACCCAAGTCATTTGTACCATGTACTTCTTTACCATATTGAATAAATGGGTCTTTCATAGCATGATGTGAGATAGAATCCCCATCAAATACATCATGAAGTATAACATGGTTTGGTTTAACCTTATCTAATAATTTGTATGTTTTCTTTAACACCCTATTATCATGGTGACCATAATGTATATCACCAAGAATACAAGCCTCAATCTTTTTAATCCTCTTAACTGTGGTCTTACCAACCAACTCAACTGGTCTTGCACCACAATGTGCTCTAACCCAATCAGATTTATTCCCCAATTGTTCGGCAATCGTATCACCCTCAAAAACAATAGGTTCTTTAGTACCCTTAAATCTCGTATTATAATATAAGTCAGTAAAGTTACCATTATCTTCGGCAGTTACTTGTCTCATATAGAATATCTTATCATCTTTTATTTCAACAATAACAAATCCAAGTGTATGGTGAAACTCACCCTTCTTACCAGCTTTAGAATCTGTATAATTCTTAACTGTACATGCACCAGTGGTTAGCATCATCTTTGGTTTAGCCTTTTCAAGTACTGGAATCATCTCCATTTGAACCTTTGGTGAACCGAAGATACAAGAGTTAATACCAGACATACCTTGTAGACCAGTCATTGGATTGATAGCAGTTGGTTGAACCTTCACATCAGACATGATGGATACATACTTATGTATATCGTGTCTAGCAGCATCTAAGTATTGTTGAACAGACTCAGACCACATATCATGTGATTTATCAGTAAATACAGATGTTGGGTTTTTATACCTACCAGCAATTACGTGAATATCTGCATTGATTTCTTTGGCATAATGTTCGATATTATTAAGAAATTCAAGGTGTATTGGGGTATCATTTTGTGCCCAGGTAATGATGAATCTTTTCGCTTTTTTATTAAAGCTTCTTTTCTTTGCTTTTTTAAGTTCTGGAGAATCTACTTCTTCACTAAACTTAAGGTTTAATTTCTTCACCCAATGTCTAATTGCTCTTTCACCTTTTCCAGTGTAATCTTCTAATAAACGCATTCTTTCCTTCCAAGAAAGGTTTGTGTCACGATAGGTTTTTGCTATAAAATCCTTATTATCTTTAGTTAATTCTTTAAATTTCATAAAATTGGTTTTTTTTATTGTCTTATTTCTTTTCTAATAATCTTTTTAATTTATTCTTTGCTAAGTAAAATATTGCCTTTGATGAATCATCTGGCATGTTAAGTATCTTACTAATTTCTCTATGGCTATATCCATCCAATACAAACATATTGAAGATTGCTTGATACTTATCACTTAACTTACTGATTGCTTCTAATATTTCTTCTTGTTCATATTTAACCCCTTCATCATAATCATCAAATTCGGGGTCAATAAACTCAATTCTATTGGTTAGGTTCAGTTTTTTCTTACGATATCTATCAATATTATGGTTTATTGCTATTCTATTTACCCACCGTCCAAGTTCTTCATCTGTTTTACCATAAAATAGGTCTAATATATCAAAGATTTTAATCATACAATCTTGTATTTTATCTTCGGTATCATGCTTATTTGTTGAAAACATACTACATGATTTATATATAACCTTATATATCTTATCATATATTATTATGTTAGCTAATTCATCACCATCGATAGCCTTTTTTATGTCTTTCTCTAATGTCATTTATTTGATTTTCTTCCAAACCCTAGAACTGTACCTAGTTTTATATAATCCAGGTTCAAAACTCTGTGAATTTAAAACCACTTCAATAGCCGTTGGTAATTCACTCATCAAATCTTCCATTTCTACCACTTGTTCTGGTGTCCATTGAAATGGGTCACCCTCAAATGGGTCAAACTCTTCTGGTTTACCATATAGGATGATTCCCATATCATCATAAAATGCGTAATCACCAAATGGTTGTTTTTCAATTGTGCTTATAGTAGCATCTTCTAAATCACCCCATTCAAGGTGTTTAAGTAATTCTACATGTCCTTTTTTTAATTCAAATTTTAATACACTCATACTAATTCTTTATTTCTAATATCAATATTATTTTCATCACAATAATCTACAATCGCAGATGGATTAAGACATATTATCATATGTGATTTATTCCAATTGGGGTCATCATACCATAAATCATATGTGGATTTAGAATGCCATTTCCACCCAAGGTCTTTAGTTTCGGCAGATATTTCAAAATAGTGATATTCATCATCCCCATCATCATTTTGAGTCCATTCGATTCTTCTTCTAAGTCCATAACCACCACACTCAACTTCTCGTTGATTGGTTGCCCATTGGCTGTTAAAATAACCACCAGTGGCTATCTCGGTAATATCAAATAATTGTTCTTTGGTTAATTGTTTAATGTCTGTCATGGTTTAATCTTACAAATATAGTTCTTTTTATTGATAGATGCAACCTACCCCAATATTCTACTTTTTGGAATGGTTGAAAATTTATTAACGAAGTCATCCTTCGCAATCTCAAAATCATCATATAATGGTATTCCATATCGCTCACATACGGCTTCAACATTACCACGTCTCCAGAATTTTTTTGGACAACACACAGTCATCTTTCCAGATGAAGCATAAAGTCCTAATTCTAATAGTGATATTGGTGATTTAGCTTTTGGGTCGAAGAACATGAATATCATATCACACTTATCTAGTGCATTCATTTCCCAATTTACTTGTTGGTAGAATTCTGGTCCTTCCATGGATTGTTCCCAATTTACATCCCAATCTTCTCGCCTTGGATTGTATAGTACTACATTTGCTTTTGCATCTCCAAGGTCTTTAGTTAATTCATTTTGCCACTCTCTAGCTTTACCCATTTCAATACTACCAGCTAGGAATATCCTAGTTGCGTTTTTTGTTGTAGTACAAAGGGTTTGTGGTGGTTTAATCACATCCTTTATCATATCTTATTGTTTGTTAAGACAAATATAGTTAAAAAACAACAATAAAGCAATAGCTAGAGCAAATTTTTAGGTTATTATTACATATTTATCTAATAAACAAAACAATGCTAATTAACGCATACTATATAAATAAAGTTTCTAAACAAGTAAGACTCACTGAGGATTTCTCTGGTAATATTGACCCAGAAGCACCTAACGAAGTTACTTGGGATAATATTGATGATACCATCCAAAAATCAATTGAGGGTGTTAATACACTTGATAAGGCCAAAAACTATTTAAATATGCTACACAATAAAACAAAAGGATTCCCAATAAATGCCAAGAAAAAAGTACTTAGTATTGCAATTCTTGCTTTAGGTACTGTTATGTTATCTAATATTGGTAAAACTAAGAGTGAATTAATCGATGAATTACCACCAGATTTAAAGACTACATTGGTTACATTAGATAACCCAATCATTAGAAAGATTCATGATGAAACAACTACCCCAAAAAAAAGCATCAAGATTAGAGGTGTAAGTGAAAGTCTTATTGAATTCCTAAAGGATGAAGAAGGTTCTGCAAGAAAGAAGGGTGAACCAATCTTAACGGCATATGATGATGGACCAAAACAAATTGCAATTGGTTGGGGACACTCAGAAAGAAATAATAAAACCGATTTGGTGTCTGGTGAAACCACTATTAGTTATAAAGAAGCAGAGGAATTATTAAAACAAGATATTAAGCTTGCTAGTAATGCTCTTAATAGAATTATTCATAAGTGGGATACTAGAAAATTAGATGTTGTTGTAACTCAAGGTATGTATGATGCTATGGTATCTTTAATCTATAACATGGGTATTGGTAACTTTAGAAAATCTAACATCATTAAATTAGTTAAACGAAATCAATTAGCTCAAGCTAAGGAAGAAATCAAAACCACGGCAGTTATATATAACGGTCACATAGCAAGAAGGGCAAAAGAATCAGACATGTTTACTTTCAAGTCCAAATAGGTTTGCTTGCCATACCAATAGTGTTTAATATATCTTCAAACATTGGATAGAAAAAATATAATACTAATCCAAATATTAACCAAGATAAGATAACTGGAAATTTTAATGAATGTAATGCTTCAAATATTGATTTATCAAATATTAATAAACATATGAATATTGGTAACATTATTAAATTAAGTGTAGAAATTACCATATATGTGCTTGGATATATAGTACCCAAATCATAATGAAATCCACCAAAGTGGAAATCGGCTAACCAAAATAAACATGCTACAATACCTACAATGGTTTGTGGTTTACGTTGGTAATCAACAGTCCACGCATAAAAAAGAAGCATGAAAAATGGAACAATTAGTGATGCAAATAGTATTAGGAATATCCAAAATAGAATAGTCACTCCCATAACAGCAAATGAATCACTTAATCTCCAGTTAAAACTGTCGTACCCACCATCTTTACGTCCAAATGTTTTAATCCAACCCATATCTAATTTAATTTAAAGATTACTTCAAGTTTACCATTCCACAATCCATCCTTTGGACTATCATAAAAGTCTAAATCGGCACGTTTATCATACCAAATTCCAGCACCAACTCTAAGTTTATCAGTTATATTTACTACCATTCCACTTTCAAACCCCATTAATGGGTGAGGCGTTTTATTACCAGACCTCGCTATTAAACCAAGTCTACCACCTACGTGATATGTTATCTTATCTGTTCTAAATAAATGGAATGATGTTCCAGTACCCATTACAAAATCTGTATAGTTCGGTGTTAATTGGGCATAATGTGACATACCAAGTTTTAATCTAAACCAGTCGAAGTCTTTAATAAAATCGATACCATACTGTTCACCACCATCTGTAAATGTTGGGTCTACCCAAACACTAATAAAAGCGTCCTCATCTTGATTAAATTGAAACCAGTTCATGTTTGATGATTGTGCCCATACTGGAGTAAATGCCATAATAGTAAGAATTACTAATATTGATAACCATTTTATTGTGTCTTTCATAATACTATATTTTAAATTGTTATTATGCAAATATACAATAAATTATTGGATTAACCTTGGAAATTCTCATAAATATTATCGAATACTTCCTTAACCCCTATGGTTGCAGTCTTTTCAATATAGTCAACTCGTCCCTTAAGACCTGGTTCGTATTCAATATCTCTATTTGGTTTAGGGTCAACGTAGTAAATCTTGTTTTGTGCAGCAGTAATCATATTGGCAGTATAAACAATATCAAAACCAGTACCAACAATAATCAAGATATCACACTCTCTTATAGCTTCTATTGATTCTTCCATGAAATGTGGGAACTCACCAAACAATACTGTATAGGGTCTTAATTGTGAACCCTTAAGACATTTGTCACCAATGTTAATATCACCTCTAGCATCATAAACTAATGATGGGTCAAGACTACTCTTACATTTCATCAACTCACCATGAATATGATGAACCGTTGATGAACCAGCTTTCTCATGTAGTTCATCCACATTTTGAGTGATGATGGTAACATCAAAATCATCCTCAAGACTAGCTATTAATTCATGTGCTAGATTAGGTTTCTTATCATGTAATTTTTTTCTAAGCATATTATGAAATTCTAATACCTTAGCCTTATCAGTTCTCCAACCTTGGGTGGTGGCTACTTCTTCAACCTTATAGTTATACCAAAGACCATCCTTTATATCTCTATATGTGGATATTCCAGATTCGGCAGATATCCCAGCCCCAGTAAATACTGCTATTTTTTTCATAATTTATCTTTTATTTCTTTTAATCTTTCTTCAACCTTAGCTTCTATCTTTTGTTTAATAGTACTAGATAAAATATCTTCACAAATCTTCTCTGCTGCTTGATTAATCTTATTATCCATAAATTTGGACATCTCTTTTTGAAATCCACCAAATAAGTCATAAACCTTAGATTCAATTGATTTTCTAATATCCCAACCAATGGTAATTGATTGCTTATCTAATTCTTCTTGTATGAATCGTCTAACTGCTTCCCTACCTTCTATTGGTGTTAATAGAACAGTATCACCATCATTATTTTGAATCTTAATAACTTCTAAGGGTTTTTGGTCGCCAGATATAACATGGTGACCATGCTGTTGTGTAAAGTTTTCTGACTCAGTTAGATAACGATTTCTTTTAGCCTCAGCTTCCATTTGTCTAAGTACGCTATTCCTATTAAGTAGTTCATCTTCTGTAGTTATCCAAGACCTAGGTAATTCTGCTGCCATTATTTATATTTAAAATATTCTTTTATTAATCCCCAATCAGTATCACCATCAAACCCAGCTTTATCATCCATAAGGACACTCATATAAGGTTTTTTATCATAATTACCATAACCATTGTAGTCTGTTTTAACCTCTGGGTTCTCATTAACGTGGTCAAATATAATATCGTTTTCTTTGAAGAAATCCATATACTTAACAATCTCATTTGGGTGAGAACAAGTATACATAATAAGTGCAATATCATCACGCTTAGTTAATTCTTGCAATACTCGTTTTGAATCTGGGTAGAAATCCTTTGGAATTTCAGATGCCGAATAGTTTGGTTTAACTACTGTTCCATGTAAATCTATTGCAAAATAGATTCTATCCCAATTCCTTTCTTTCATCAATGAAAATGCGTTTTTCAATGCTCTTATAATCATATTATTTAGTTATTATGTTATCAAATTTATCTCTTGATACTGAAAAATATGTACCATCTACTTCGAAAAATATTGTATCACCTACCTTTGTCGTCTTATTAATCTCCCACTCTTTTACAAGAGCTAAATCGAAGCTTTGTTCCCCTTCGTTGGCAACACCTAACATTATACTTTCTTTTTTTTCTTTCATAATTTATATTTTAAATATATATGATTTTTATACCACATTCGTTTAACATCTCAACACCTACTTTCCAAGAATCACCATATGTTTCATGGGTGAAGTCTGGTTTAGGTGCAAATATCTTATTTATTCCAACTTGTATGATTGCTTTACAACAATCAACACATGGGAAATAAGTACAATATAGATTACAATCCTTTAATTTTGTACCTTCCCTAGCCGCATTATATATCGCATTCTTCTCTGCGTGTTCAGACCAAATATATTTAAGTGGTCTTTCATATCTTTCTGGGAAGTCATCATCGTTTGTCCCCCTTGGAAATCCATTATAGCCTATCGACATGATGATATTATCCTCATTTGATACAACGCATCCAACTTGTCTATTTTTATCCTTAGACCACGTTGAAATGTGTTCTGCATGTTCAAAGAACCTTTTATCCCACTTACTAATAATATAACTCATAAAGTGTGTTTTCTGTTTGAAATTTCACATAACCCTTTGATTCTTCAATCACCTCAGTTATAAGTGTTGTTTGCCAGGTGAAGAACATATTAAATGGACTCATAAGTAATGACCTACCAACGGCAGGTGTTTTATGTTGTTTACTAAACTTACCATTTTCATCAAACTCAACCCATAACACATCGTCTGAACCTCTTTTAAATTTTGTAGATTCAGTTTTGATTAGTGTGCATTTAGCATTCATACAATCACATTCATCACATACGGATTTACCCTCTTTGGATGCGTCCATTTTTTCTCTATGTTCTGTCCTCTTAGTACAGCTAACACAGTATAATTTTTTCTTTTTAGCCATTTTTAACTCTATTTAAATTCTCTCTTGTTATTAATTCCTTAACCATTTGATATGAAATTGGTGTAAAATCGTGTGAATCTACACCTACATCTAATTGGTTTGGTGATAAATTAGGTTTTCCATCTAGTATACCATGTACATGACCAAATAATTGCCAAGAACCCCTATGTGAGTGATTCCAAGTAAGCATCGGGTAATGTGAAAGTGTTAAGTGTTGGAAGCTATCAGAAACCTCATCATCATTAACCTTAATTTCTAACCTTTCATAGATACCACCATCAAATATATCTCTATTAGAACTATGTTTGGTAATGGTTCTTTCATGATTACCAATGATTAAAACTTTCTGACCATTTAGAACTTGAAGAAGGTCATTACATTCTTTAAATTTACCCAACGCAAAATCCCCAAGACAAAATATAAGGTCATCATCTTTGACTGTATTATTCCAATTTCTAACCAACGCCATATTCATTTCACCTACATTATCAAATGGTCTATTGGTATATTTGATAATATTAGTATGAAAGAAATGTGGGTCTGAAGTGAACCATATCTTATTTGGTGGTAATCCACCAAAATTAAATCTGAAATTATCTTTAGGTTTTTGTTCCATAATTACTCATTTAAATCTTCTTCACTTATACTTGCACAATTCTCACATTCCTTATCTATTACAATTGCATCTACCTTATTAACTAGGGTATTAACATTATTAATACCACAAGATGAACAAGTTGAAACTGCTTCTTGGAAGAAGTCATCACTATTAATAGTTAAGAAACTTGGTGTTAATGGTTTACCAAAACACATTAGTCCCAACCACATCTTACCAGTTCTAACAACTTCTGCTATTTCTTCTTCAGATAGTTCCCAACAAGATACTATTGTTCCCGATGGTCCTTCCATGTGTAATGTTGGCATTGTGCCATATTGTTCTTGTTCTTCTGCAAAATTTGTATTTTGTACTTTAAATGTTACTGGTTTCATGATTCTATATTTTTTAATATGTGAGTTATCACATCTACTGTCCAACCATTACCTAGCATCTTTCTTGTTTGATTATCACTAGCAACACCTTCAAAATAATCATCTGGTACTGTTTGTAATCTACAATATTCCTTAACTGTATAATACCTAAACGGTAGTTTATTTTTAAATGCGTCAAGGTGTCTACCAATCGGCATTGTTGTTAATACATTATCCTTAGCAACTGTTGTTAAACAATTTGATTTGTTAGTATTTACCTTTCGCACTTCAAGACATTGAGAGATTGGGATTTGTTTATTATAATCATCTCTTTTACCCCTCTCATTAACCCTACGACCAATGATTGTTGCCTTATTAAGTCTACGACCTCTAATTGCCGAAGGACTTGTGAAGTCTGTTTCTTCAAGGATATCAACCAAATCAATTCCCTTATCTTCTGGTTGCACTATGTTTGGAATATTAGTCCAATACAACCTTCTACGGTTTTGAGCTGATACTAGATTACTATTGATTTCAATAGGTTCAACACCCATATGTTCAGTAATAATATCTTGAAACTCTTTCTTCATAACCACATTCTCTAATAGAAAATACTTTGGTTTAGTTTCTTTAAGTACCCTAACAAATTCAAAGAACAATTTACTTCTTGGGTCATCAAAGTTTAACTGTTTACCAGAAAAACTAAACCCTTGACAATTATGTACAATTAAATTATTAACCATATATGAGTTATCATCTTTAACCTCAATATTATAAACCACTTCATTTAAATTAGTATTCTCATGTTTTATATTATAACCAACATAATTATTTAACATTACATAATTAACAGATTTATTTTTTACCATTGTAAAATCTATTTGATAATCATCATTTTGATTTACAGTACGACCTTCAATTATAGTTGTTTTTGGTCTATTATTTTTAAAAATTGACACACCGTAGTAACATTTTTGAATTGCTAAGGATAGTGTTAATGCTAATTTTTCACTAATGGTTGTACCCCTATTATAATTATTAGGGTTTTTATTCCCATCACCATCCATATATCCATTAATAAAAATTTTTAAACGTTCTACTGGTAAATCTAATATAAAATTAGGGAAAAATTTACCCCCAGCACCATGACCAAATAATTTACCCAATTCATACCATTCTTGTTTATATATAAATGCATTATAAACAGTACGTTCTTCTCTATAACTAAATCTATCATCAACTTTAGATTTAAAATCTTCAATTTCATGCTTACCACATGAAATTTTAAAGATATGTTGATATGAGTTTTTTCTGTTTTTTCTTTTTGTTCTCCAACAACAACCATCAGCCACAAAACGACCTAGAATATATAAATCTGTATCTGAAAATTTACCATCATCTTTATTTATTTTCCATTTTAATGATAAAGATTTATCTTCCTTATCAAATTCTCCAATATTTTTCCATATTGGTTCAGAATAATTTCTATTTTTCCTACGAATAGAATAAAATGGATGTTCTTGAGTTGTTATTATTTCGGTACTACCTTGTGCTTTAACACGAAGTGTTGGTTTTATTTCATTACCAATCCTAATAACATGTTTATATCTACCTCTATGTGTTAATACTTTATCACCGACTTTAATATCTTTAATGTCTTTATAACCTTCAGTGGTCATAACTAAATTTCCAGATGTAAAACATGGACTACCACCCATTAATAAATCAATCTTAGGTAAGGTAGTACCATCTAATTCTCTTACATCACCCAACTGTATTGTATTGGGATGATTGTGTTGAGTTACTTTAATACAATGTTTATCAATTTCACTTGAAAAAAACTTGTCTACTTTTACATCTAATCGTTTTAATGCAATCTGTCCACAAGACATTCCATCAAATAGTGATAATATATTCATATTTAACAAATATAGTTAAACTATTTTAATTAATCAACCCCTACCCTAATTTTTTTTAAAATGTGAGCAATCACATCTATTGTCCAACCATTACCAATCATGGCATATCTTTGAGTATCTGAGACACCTTCTGTATATCCCTCTGGTAGTGTTTGAAGTCTTTCACACTCAAGTGGTGTAAGCTTCCTTGGAAACCCCAGGTCAATGTATGTGCCATCTGTTGGTAGTTTATGATAACCAGCGATAATCGTACCTATCTTCTTATGTGTTTTATTATAAAAGAATCCCTTACCTCTTGGTGTGTTTAAGACTCTATCTATCTTAGAATCACTAATAGCATACTTTGGGTCTGCATCGTCCTCTAAAACGTCTTTAAGTAGTATATTCTTGTCTACTGGTAACCCCCTATAAGGTATGTTTGTCCAAAATAATCTCTTACGATTTTGAGCTGACACCAAGTTTGAGTTTATCTCTATTGGTTCAACACCCATTGCCAGTGTGATTATATCTTTCCACTCTTGTTTCATTACCACATTTTCTAATAAGAAGTATTTGGGTTTGGTTTCATTAAGAACTCGTACATATTCCCAGAACAATTTACTCTTACCATCGAACCCTTTACCATTACCAGCACTACTAAAGGATTGACATGGACTACCACCCATAAGAAGGTCAATACCATCACCTATATTGTGTAGCTTTTCCCCAGTGGGTTTATCATAAATCCATTTATCATAAAAAGGCTTGGCAACACCTATATTTGTGATGTCACCAAGCTGTATAGTATTTGGAAAGTTCTTCTGTGTTATTGATATAGCATACTTGTCTACTTCAGATGCATAGTATCTATCTACATGGATACCTAAGTTACGTAAAGCAACTTGTCCACCAGATAACCCATCAAATAATGACAATACTCTCATGTTATTTCAATTATTTCATTAGTACCAAAAAATTCTACCCAATCATCACCAAATTGTGGTGCATTTAATACGACTGGAAAATCTACTTTTAATATTAATATGTCTACGATTGTAAATTCAATCCCATCTTCTAAACCTAGAAGTGTTGCAGCGTTTTCTGTAATAAATACTTTATCTCCTACTTTCATAACTTACATACTAGCATAAATACTGAAACCCTCATATTCCCCAGATATATTAATTCCAAGTGATATTGCGATTTTCACATCTTCTTCAGTGAAGTCTTCGAAGATATCATAATCTTGTCCTATTAATAACACATCGTGTTCACCATGTAAAAAGAATCGTTGTGGTTTTTCACTTTCTTTAAGTTTACTATGAAGAAATATGATTGCAGCCACTTGTTCGGACTCATGTGGTTTGTTTTCTAAATCCTTAAAATCTTTTGATTCTTCTTGAAATTCATCAAACCATTCAATTAATTGTTCTTGTTTTTCGTAATCCATTTTATATATATTTTGGTATTAATTTACTAAATTCTTCTCTATCCTTTGTTATCCAAATAGCAGGCTTAATCGCCCATCTAGTTCTAGTACCACCGAAGCCATGTCTAATCCCAACATTCTTAAAAAATGATGGTGTTTCAGAAACTACCATTGTATATTCTTCTTTAGTAATCATACGACCTCTTTTAAACCCATCTGGTTGGTTGTTCCAATTAACATCCTTTTCCATACAAAGGTCTTGCATACCAGATGTATTAACACCCTTAAGTTCTTCGTGAGAATAAAGTGCTTGTGCAGTCATACTAATTGAATTCCTAGTACAATCTTGTTGTCTACAAATAAAGTAGTTTTCAACTTCTGTTGAATCTGGAATAGTAAATGCTCTACTATCAAAGAATGCCATCTTATCTGTAATATCATTTTCAAGTATGAATTTGTTGAAGTATGCCGTAGCCATAGATGCGGTTACAGATACAATCTTCTGTACTCCACCATCGAAATAAGCATCAGTACCATCATTATCAAAATCAGTCAATAAAAGACTAATTTCATCAGATTGTACATAAGCTAATTTACACCCTTGTACGTTTTCACAAAGCATTTTAGCAGTATAATCCATTGCATCAATAAAATTAATATCAAAGGGTACTGCAAATTCACTTGTGAACTTACCAAAGGCTTTACCATCCAATCTTACGATAGTATATGTTCGTCTAGGAAGATAGGTCTTAGTCCTATTTTCGTAATTTTTTTTCATTCTGTCTCCTAATGCGTTTTTCATCTTATTCTGTTTTTTTATCCTCGTTTAAATATTTCTTATATGTTTCTTCACCCATCATCTTACGGGAGTACTCATCGGCACTCATACCGTAGAGTTGTTCGTCAGTCATTGGTGATGAATCATGTGTCCACATACCATATAAACCACCTAATAATACCACAAAGATAAAAAAAGTTATTATATATACAAGTATTTCCATAGTTTTATTTTTATAAAGAAAAAAACCTTAATCTTTCTGTGGTTTCTTCTTTAGGGTTAATATGTAAATTTGTTCCATGTCTTTCCCATTTTCCTTCTTTAAAGGTATAACAAATTAAATCTCTACCATCTACAAGAATATCATTTTCTTTTGGGGTTTCATATTTTGATTTTTCCATGGTTTTATTTTTAAAAATGACACCTAACAGCTTTCTCACCCTCAACATATGCTTAGGGCTTGGTGTATTGGGGACATATGCCCCGCAAGGTTACTGGTTTGTGTCTTTAAAGTCTACTGTTAACCCTTTTTCGACTATTTTATATTTAATGGTGATTGTTTCTTCACCACTTTCTTTATATTCAACACCTAAATTATCTAATATCTCCAGTACTCCAAAATAGAAATCTGTTGCTTGAGCATCATACGGAATATCTACTTCTCCTTCTTTGGGTATAGTTAATTTTTTAACACCTTTTGTAAGATAATAATCAACCATTTGTTCTGCACGTTCTTTTGTTCTGCAATTATGTTTTATTTCATACGCAATTAACAGTTCACGTTGTTGGCTAACACGTTGTATGGTACGTTGTATAGTTAATGCTTCATTTATTGCACCAATTATATCTTCTTTTTTATATGGCAAATAGCCTAATTCAGCATTTAATCCAATATGTTTTTCAAATATTTGCTCTGCTTCTATTTTTTCCATAATATTTTAATTACATCCTTCTATCCACCGTTTCATATCTTCATAGGTAGATAGGTGTCCACCCAATAAAAGCATTGTACCCATTTCGAGTGCTAAATGATTAGATGTTTCTTCATGTTTACTCATATCGCTTTGAAAACTAGCGAATGCTTGTTGCATATCACCCTTTTCTGCGTATTCCATTGCTCTGTCTTTACACCATTGAAGGTGCTCACTTCTTTTTTCCATATTAATAGTTTTTAGCGTGTTTATTAGGTGCATATTCCTTAAGTAACTCAATACGTTTACTAAGTATTGCTTCACTAGCTGGATAATTATGGTTAGTATCAGACGTTAAATTAAGTGGCATTGTATCCCATTCATCTCTAATTCTATTTCTAATTTCCAAGAAATTATCATCTTGACCTTCACCAAAAGGTTTATTTATATTAAGTCCATCAAAATAAATAACCATCTCATCCATACCATCTTCCCAATCAAAGACTATGGTTTGTTTGTTGTCTAATGCCTCATGGGTTCTAAGAACTTTAAAAGGTCCAGGTAATGTAGTTTTCCCAAGTGTCTCAGAGAATTTTGTAACACCCACATGGTCATAACCTATTGAACATAGTGCATATTTAGCAGAAAGGTTGTCTCTCTTAAGTCCATTTCTTAGTCCACCACCTACACCAAATAAACCCCATCCATGTGGTGCAAACCCTTCTTTTTCTAACTCTTTAATGATGTTCCACATAGTATCATATGTCATACCATCACCCTCGATGAACTTAAGTGTTGTACCGAAGTACCACTCAACACCATCAATCACCTTAGTAGTATAAAGACCATAACGTTTTGCTACCTTACAAAGCCATTTGACTTGTTCTAATGCATTACCAGAATCGGGTCTAGCAACCACAATCTTTCCATTACCTTCTTTAACACTACGAAGTGCTAATGGTAAAAGATATTCTCTTACTGCATGGTAGAAATCATAACAATCGGCTACCATACTAATTATCTCATTATCTTTACAAGAATCGTAGATTGCTTCATATACATCATTTTCTAATTTATATGCTTGTACATTTCTATGGGCAAGTGCATTAACTGAACTACCAATAGTTGTTTTATTAGCATTGTACCAAGCTTGATATGCCCCAGAACATGTATCAGTCCCACCAAATGTATATAAGTGAGCCATCCCCAATTCTTCCGATTCTTCTGGTGTCATACCACCCCTATCACCGAAATCGGTAAGCATAAGTGATGCTTGGAAATGAACTTCATCTTTTGTTAAGTCGGGTTCAATACCTCTAATCATTCCCATTAATTTATTAAGCCAATGTTCGTTTTGGGTAATACGTTCTGAAACTGCCCACACCTTAAGGATGGTAGATTCAAACCAAGCTGCTAATTCACCCATACCATCAACTTGTGATGTTATTTGTACAACTGGTTCATTTGGATATACAATTGAACCTTCTGGCATCGCTTTAATAAGAATTGGTGGTCTACCATTATATTCATCCACAACAGTTCTCCACATTTCTTCTGGAAATTCATATTCTGCATAACCCATTGTGGTTGCTTTGAATGTGGAAAGAAATTCCTTAGCATCATCAATCTCTTGATGTGTTACTGGTTCATAGAATAACTTTTCTAATAGTCGTTGTAGACCACCGAATATTATTCTATCATCACCCACGTTATATAGTAATGGGTTAACTGTTGATAGTTGTCTACGAAATGTAACGTAGTATACTGATTCTTGTTTAGCCTTATCAGATTGAAATTTATTCGACCCAACTGTATAGGCATCACCCCAAAGTAGTCTAGGTACGTCTGCAATCTTACGCTTGGGTAAGGTTACTGTCTGTTTTAATTCTTGTATTGCTTCCATATTATACTTTTTCTTTATTTTGATTTTCAAGTGTACTAATATTCAAAGTACCATCCTTAATCTTGTTAACAAAGCTAACCATAAGGTCTCTATGTTCTTCCATGATAAGATATGTGATTTGTTCCATCTCTAAAAACTTAGAGAAATCAAACCATTTAAGTTCTGAAATATCATCTGAAGGTCTTACATATCCCCATCTAAAGAAACCAATAAAGAGTGTTGTCATTATTCCAGACTCTTCTTTTTGGTATCTCCAATCATCTATGAATTGTGATGTTACATATTGTAGTGGTGATATTTCACCATTACCACCAGTTTCTTCTAAAAACTCTCGTCTAGCAGCATGTTCATATGAATTATCTGCTTTTGGGTCAACAAATCCACCTACAAATCTATACTTTTCCTCATTAGGTTTCTTAGCTAGAAGTATTTGACCTTTATCATTATAACATACGATATCAACCGTTGGGTAGACTGTTGCCCTTTGTGCGTAGTTGGCGTGAATCACACCTGCTCTAAAGTCTTGTGTTTTAAGAATTTCTTCTGATACATTATTCCTTATTTCTGTACCACTAACAAATGTATCACTTGTTAATTCGACAGTTGTGTATCTACCCTTATAGTGTGGGATAAAAGAATCTCTACTACCGTAAAGTAATGGTTTGATATTATCACCAAAGACTAAAGATATTTGTCTATCTAATTCTTTACTCCATACTTCATCGGAACGACTATCTTTAATGGGTACAATAAGTGCGTTTGGAACGTAGTCTTGTATCATCGATTGTCTCGTTGCGAAATCTAATGGGTTATTTTTTGTGTTTGGAATATTTGATATACCTAAGAATATTAGGGTTTTCTTGTGATTATTGACTACAAGGTCAATCATCTCTTTATGTGCTTCATGTAGTTCATGCACTTGAAATCGTGCTATGATTACACCTACATTATAATCTTTTGAATCAACCGTTTGTTTAATGTCCATAAATAGTATCTTTTGTTATTGAGTACAAAGATAGACAAATTATTTCTAATAAGCAAATAAAATATGAAAAAGTTTATTTAGAATCTAATTTCTTCTTAAGAGCTTGAAGTGCAGGTAGGTCACCAAGTGAGAATGTAGCTCTTACTTCTTTTTGTTCTACTTCTCTTTTTACCCTATTACCATCACCATCAGTAATGGTTTCTTTAGCCTTTCTCATAAGCCAAGTAATGTGTTTATCACCCTTTACAACCTTAGTTGCAAGCCAATCAAAGAAGATGTGATAACCTTCAATAGACATAAAGGTATCAGTCTTAGTACCTTGTACCCCTAATTTCCTATCTGCCATTAATTTTTTAATTGGTGCATCTTCCTTAGAGTTAGGGTTAAACATAGTATGAAGATATTTAAATAAATCATCTTTGAATTTATCTTCTTGGATACCCTTAAGGATTTCATTGATAGAGACTAATTGTTCACTAGTAATAGCACATTTAAATTTTACTTTCTGTGGTCTAATGAAAACCTTTTCAACTTTAGTTATTGGTACATATGACCTAACAAGGTGATTTATGAAGTTCTTACCATGCTTATTAGCAAGTAAGTTGTCTAAGTTATCAAAGATTTTTTCTCTATTCATGTGTTTTTATTTAAAGTATGAAAATAATCTATCTACTTTGGTATCACCCGCACCATTAGATATCGCATTCCAAATCATAGTAATGGTGGTTATCGCAAAAGAAATTATCATTATTGTTTTATTAGGTATTCCTAATATTTCTGCGTTATCAGCTAGTACTTGATATAACCCAGTTATAATACTAACAACAATACTGATTGTAGTTTTTAAATTATCCGTTACTAATACTTTTAAGTTCATATTCTATTTTTTTTTAAATAAGTTGAGCGTACTCGAAATTCTGTTTTAATATATCATTTACCTATTTGCCACTAACCCGACCTCATAGAGCAGTTCATCCTCTCAGTCTGTTTGTGTTGCATCCTCGGTAGTGCAATCGACTTACGTCTCCTACCTTAAACTGTGATGTCTCGAAGTTCCTCACCGTAGTGCGATATAAACCTCTTACTTATTATTTGTTTACTACATTAAAAGAAATCAATTCATAACCCCAAACTTCTTTTTTATCATTAATATGTCCATAACCACGTGGTTCTACAACAATATCCTTTTCATTCATCATTTCTAATAACTTACCTTGTGGTGTTGGTAGTATGTTAAATTCACCAATTAATTCATTTGTATCTTCATTAAGATATAAATCTTTCAATTCATGTGAAACTTTACTTAAGTCAATTATTTCTGTTAAGTCAACTTCATCACCACATAATTCCCCAATTAATGGTTCTTCGGTCATATTAAAATCTTCAATCATTTTCAATACTACATCTTTAGTATAAATTCTATCATTTTTATTTAAAATATCATATTTTAAAATTGTCTTTGTAAATGTTTTTTCCATAATTAATTCTTTGATAACAATCCTCTTGCGATTGTTGATGCCATTTTACCATCATACTGACCAGCATATTCAGACATTAAGTGTTTCATTATTGTCCCCATGTTGGTATTTGTTGTATGTGTAAACACATCTCCTATTATTTCTGTTAAATCTTCTTCACTTAATTGTGAAGGGATATATGTGTCAAGTACTTCAGATTCTAAATCAGAAATTGATTCTGATTCAACCAGTTTTTTACGCATAGATTTAAACTTACCTACAATGTAGGCATCGTCTGGATTCTTCCCCTCTCTTAGTACCTCTGATTTAAGGAATCCTAAGAAATCTTTCTTTTCCATTTCTTTAGCCTTATAAGCTGCTAAAAAATCTACATTAATTTTTTCAAGTAATGACATTGTTTTTATTTTTTAAGTATTAAATAATAATGGTATCCGATATTTCCTTCAACCACGTATCTTGACCATTGTACTTCTCCCTCTTGAACCCTCTTACCAACCTCAACAAACTTACTATGTTTTGAATTGATGCTAACCTTAATATATTGTTTCGGTTTAGCCTTAGCCTTTTTAGGTTTAACAACCTTCTTTTTTGTTGTAGTTTTCTTTTTGGGTCTACGTACAATAGATTTTTTCTGGGTTTTCTTTCTGATTACTCTCTTCTTCGCCATAAGTAATCAATATAACATGTATTAATAATAAATCAATACTTTATGTGGCAAATATAGGTAAATTTTTTGATTAAATCAACTTATTGTGAATTTATTTTTTTAAGGTCTCTATAACAGAAGTAAACCCCAAACGTACAAATGAATAAGAAGATATATGTACCACTAATATGGCCAAATTTATTCAATGCAATATGTAGATTATATATACCATGTAAGATTATTGCTACAAATAATCCAAACAAACCATATATGATTTTCCTCAACCAAACTTTATTATTTAAAACTGAATCAATAAATGATTTATGTTTAATCTTAAGTCCTAATCTACCCTTAGAAATGAAATAACCCATATATAAACCAAAGATGAAGTGTGCTGGTACTGCACTAATTGAACGGAATTTTAATATGATACCTGGGTTGTTAGCATTAATACCATAAAATATGTTTTCTATTCCAGAGAATCCAAGTGCTACAATACCACAATATATCATTATTTGACTAGGGGTGATATCCTTAAACATTTTTAATCTACTACCAAGTATTGGCACTAGTAAAAACATAACCATTTTACTTGTTTCTTCTAATAGTGCTATTTGTACAAAGTATTTGATATGCATATGACCTAACCTATCCACATATATATTTGATAATCTATCTGGTATGGTATACCAATCTGGATACAATTTATAAATACCCATCACCAATAATACTGATAATGCCCCAAACACCCAATAAATTGAAGCCGTTTTAAGACTAAAAGTATTATACGGTAATATAACATATATAAAGAATATGTATAAAAATGTTGGTAATATAGAATAGAGTATTATGTTGAATGTATCCATACCAATAAATATCTATTCTATTATCAAACTTATTTATTTATCCGTTAAATTTGTAGGTTTTTTTCGAACCATCTGGTTTACTGTATACTATCTTATTTGGTTTAATAGATACTTGCTCACTATCGGAAAGTGTTTGAACATATTTTTGACCTTCACCAGCTTTAACATACGCAATAGTAATATGTGGATGATAGTCTGGATAATCAGTAGTGTGTGGTAATTTAGCCACATCCTTATTCATTTGGTTCAAATCTTTATTAGTGATATCGAACTTAACCACATCAAAACCCTTATCGGCATTATCAAAGATTGAGATATCTTTTAACATTACCTCTGGTTGTGTGAAATCATTAATTTTTTCTTCGACATCTTCATCTGGAACATCAGCGTGAATACCATATAGAACGGTAACATGTGGTTCGGTTTCAAGACCATAGCCTGGGTCATCATCTGTACCTAAGTATAAGTCTTTTTCGTCTATTATTTTTTGAGCTTTCTTGAATGTTGATTCCTTAGCATCAAAGTAATGCATTACACAACCATAACTGTGGCTATTATTTGCTTCTGTGATTAAGTTTTTGAAAATGTTTGTTAGTTTCATAGTTACTTTTGTTTTCTAGCCCAGACCAAGAACTTCTTTACGGTCTCATTATTTCTTAGCATCTCTACAGTATAGTATAATGTTGCTAATTCTTTATGGGTGAAAAATCTATGGATTTCTCTATGACATAAACGGCAAAGCATGGCTCTATTGAACTTCATTTCTTCTTTAGTATGAAGTCCCAAAGCGTAGCTCTTTGAATGTGTTTGTTTTGGTATTAAATGATGTGAGGTTAACTCTTTATCCCTATCACATAGTTCACACTGCGTCATCCTTTTTATATTTCTTTTCTAATTTTGCAACCGCTTCTATAATATCATCAGCGATTTCTTCTCTTTCACCATGTTCAAGACTTATTAATAATTCTCTTAACCTATCAATAGCATCTTCTGCAAATATATAATCTACGTCCATTCCCATAACCCATTATTTTAAAAAATTATCCTCTAAGTATTTGATACAAATCTTTGCAGATTTTTTACCATCAAAATACTTACTATCATTACCCATTTGTATTAGTGTACCTAACGCTTGACAAACGGTTGTCATATCTTCAAGGACCATCTTCTTAGCCCCTTCTTCTGTTTGTATGGATTCAACCAAGTTCTCTGGTTTAGTAAGACGAATGATGTCTTCCCTATCGCTATCCATATCTATTAGTATTGTGTTTTTCATAAGTACCTAATATACTAATAAATAGTATGATTGTCAAGTATTATTTCCAATCTCTTTCATATCCATCAGAAACTAACTTCTTAGCCGTTGAGTAAAGTATCTTTTCCTCTCGCTTATCACATAAAAATATACTTAATAGATTATATGTTAAAGTTTGTTTAGCTTCAATTAGTGAACTAGAATAATGGGTCATACCCAAAATGTCCTTCTCAGACCAATTAAGTCTTTTAAAGAATCTTTTTAGTTTCCTCTTTAAGAAGTATTTTTTTATATTATTTAAGAGCTTTACCATCTTTATAATATGTCACCTTGATTGGTGTTTTCTTTCTGAATGTTACCATCCACTCTCTTAGTGTTTGTATTCTACTTTCCATAATTAAAGTTTTTTGTTAATAATTATTCATTTAATATTATAAATTCAAATATACTTCTACCATCAGCTAAATTTGAATTAAAAGTTGCAGTTTCTCCAACTGCTATTGAGTATAAATTACCTTCACACTCAAATATTTTATTTAATTTTACTTTTTCCATTAATAATCTTTAAATTTTATATATTTAGGTGGTACGTTATCTATAAGCCACACTCCATTCTTTGATTGGTAGAACTTAAATCCATCTGCATGCATTGCTCCAGAGTCAATCTCTAGGATGATTGCATCACCACGTCTAGAACCTACATTAATAGCCGTAGGGACATCTTCACTTAAATGTAAGGCATGACGACTCATTTTATCTAAGCCACCCTCTTTTACACCTTGAATTGCTTTCTGGACTGTTCCATGAAATAACTTCTTTGGTGGTCTACTAGCTTTCAATCCTAAATCAATACCTAATCTACCACTATGTCCTTGATTTGCTCTAATCTTTGACATCTGTTCATTAAATGTGAATCTTTGTTTATCATTGGTTTCAACAATGTTAACTAATTCAAGAAATGTAATCTCTCTATTATGCTTTTCTAATTGTGTTAATAAGGTGCAGATATCTACCCATCCCTCACCATCCAATTCAATTCCTATTTTCTCTGGTTTATGTCTTAATACAAGACTTAATAACCGACTTACTTTTTTAACGTTACTCATATTTACTTAACAAAGCTTGGTTTACCTTCTTTAACTTTCCATCTAATTGCCCAACCCTCTCTTGGTTGCACATAATAACACCATCTAGTTGAGGTATATAATCTATGTCCACCACTTTCGGAAACATGAAGATATAATGGTTCACCATCAATCTTTAATTTTTTATCGAATTTTATATATTCTCGTTCTTTTTCAGAACTTATATCTTTAAAGTCTAATTCTGTTTCATTTAAGAAACCTTCGTGTTGATTTTTCATGGTTGTTTTTTTTTCTCTAATAATTCATTTTGTTTTTTAAGTGAATCTGATATATCACTTAATAATTGTATATTCTTTGGTGTTTTAATTGATGAATCTCTAGGGTCTTGTGCTCTATCCATTAATTTATTCATTACCTTAACAACAATAAATAAGACTAACCCTATGATGAAGAAGTCAATAAACGCTTCTATTAGTTCACCATAATCAACTGATATTGCAGATACACCCTCACTAGCTTCTTGTAACACCACACGCTTATCCTTAAGATTAATACCATTAGACATATAGGCTATTGGTGGTAGGATTATTTTCTTTACCAGTATATTAACAATACCATTAAATGACGCACCGATGATAATACCGATTGCCATATCCATCATGTTACCTTTAATGGCAAAGTCTTTAAACTCTCTAAGTATTTTCATATACCACTTTTAATAAATTGGATAATCTCATCTACACAATCTTCAATATCATCAAATTGTTTCCATAAAAGTTCTGGGGCAAATCTTACTCCAGGTTCTGGGGTAAGTGACCAAACAAACTTAGCCTCACCATCATCATTAATTATGTTTCTAATGATGAATTCTTGGTCAGAATTAAGTATAATATTAAACTTCTCTTTTAAATTCATACAACAAATATAAGACAATTATTTTTAATATGCAAACATTAATAACTTAAATTCACATGAATCGTTGATATTATCCTATCTAAGTCTCTATTTTCATATGCACCTTCTAACATAATTGCCTTGGTTAACCTAATTCCTCTTAAGTCGTTTTCACTAATAATACAATAATATGTTTTACTACCAACTGTAAATCTATTACTACGTTGGTGAGACCCGCCAATCCTTCTTTGCCATTCTATAAAATCTCTTAATCTTGAACATATAACACCTATCTCACCACTATTTGCTTCTTCAACAACACCATTAGTATAATATAATGTTCCACCCACTAAAATTCAATTGTCAAATCCTCTACACTTTCAATATCAATCTCATGATTAGAGTTATGTCTACTATTGATTAGTGTACTTCTATTGTTATTAAATGTCGTACTTTTTGGTACATATAATAGTGCGTATTCTACGCCTCTATCGGCAGTACCTTGACAATACGAAGTGTAATTGTATTTAAATAATCTACTTATCCATTCCATATCTCTTAATTTAATACCTCGAATTGTTCGAGTAGTTGTTTTAGTGTTCTATGTCTTAACACCTTTGGGTGTTCGTTTATCATTTTTAAGACCTTTAATTGGTCTAGTCTGACACCATGGTCATCATCCAGGTATGTTGGCATAACATGAAATAAATCACAATGTACTTCAACTACCCATTCTTCAAATTGTTCTTCATTCATCTTTTATATATTTAAATTGTGTTACCCTATATTTCGCCACACCCTCATACTTTGAATTATTGTTTTAAATAGTGTTGGGTGTGTTTTTTTAAAATCTTCTAAATCCCATTCAACCATATTTTCTTTAGCTATTCTATCAAATACCTTCTCCATTATTCAACGATATTTAATAATTTAACATTACTAGCTAAGAACCATTTACCACCTTGTGATTCTGGTCTATTCATTTCTTTATAGCCATCCATCTCTACCTTCACCCATACCCTATTCTTTTTGGATAGGTGTGGAGCAACAGTTTCACTGGTACAATGCCAATAGGGTCTTTCTTTGAATCCTTTGGTTGGGAAGGCTTCTGCTTCCATCCATTCATCAAATGGTAATCGTCTGGTGTTGTTGATAAATAGTGATGTGATATCACCGTTTTTTAATTGTCTGCAAAGTTTATATGCTATCATCTTTATAATAATTAATTAGTTTTTGTGTTTGGTTTGTTAGAATTCCGTGGAAATAAACCAAAGAATTAACTAAAAGAAAAATAGGCCAAATCGTTGAGAATGCTAAGAATGCTGATGCATTACTAGAATAATCATCTTGAGTAACATAGGTCTTTTCTTCGTCATAACCACCAAAACCTAATTGTTCGCCATACCAACTTAATATAAGTAGACTTATAATAAATCCTACAACATATACCAGTGCCATACTTCCTAATAATACATAATCTAATTCCATGTTGAATATTCTATATAATCGGTTAAAAATTGTTGTTTTGCGTATAGTGGAGTCCAATAAGTTAGACCCTTATTTTTTTCAAAAAAGGAATCCATTTCAATATGTAAGTATTCCCTATCTGTTAGTTTAATTTCTGGGTGAAGTGGAAAATCAAAATCAAATTTATCGGCTATGACTTTCATTAGTTTGTTTTCTATGGCTTTAAATTCTGGCATCATTATCTTAAATGGTGATGGCATATCTCCCATATAAGCCTCAGATGCATCGTGAAGTAAGGCTGCAAGCCTATTTTCTTTTGAAACGCTACGTGCTACTAATACTGAATGTTGAGCAACACTAAATAACTTATCAAGATGACCACCATAACGAGCTGTATATGATAATGCATGTGCAATATCTTCAATACATATTGTATCTGGGTCAAGTATCTTTAAATCAAATGGTTTACCCGTGTAAGTTCTAATTGAATTTTCGGTGTATACTATTGTATCATTTTCCATGGTTGTTTGTTAAATACCTAACTTTAGGTAATTTAAAACAAATATAGTACAAATAATCCATAGATGCAAGTTATTTTAGAAATAATTAACTCCCTAGTGTTTCATTAGTACCATACCAATTAAACTCTCTTACTGGTAAATGTGTACCACAACCCATACAAAATGTAGAACCATAGAAGTTTGGGTCTCTAGCATATGTCTCTGCTATCGATAACCCCATTGTGGTGGTTGCACCACAACCATTGTTTCGGTCAACCCTTTCTTGGGTAATAAAAGTACCAGTGATTGCACTATCTTCTTCAGTATTTGGGATGAATCCAATATAATCATATTTGTCATATCTTTCATGTTCATCTTCTGTTAGGTCTCTCATTGTTGAGGTATCCATTTGTTCACCTACATGAACATAAGACTCTCTTACTGGTCTTATAAATCCCTTTGCTTTTTCTTCTTCAGATAACACCAAGTAGCATTCTTGTTGTCCATTATCTTTACTTTCATTAAGACAATCATTGTCTCGGTCTGTTGTTAATCCCATAGTTTGTTTTATAATCTATCGTCTGTTATTTCTTTTGGTAGAATTGATTTCACATCATATACTACTGCACCACCTATATTAATATTTGCGTATGTTTTAAATTCATCATGTGCAACCGCTAATACTATTCCATCATAATCATCTCTTAAATCATCTTTATGTATTAATGTTACCCCAAACGCATTTTTAACATTATCATAATTTGCCCAAGGGTCATACACATCCACATTAACATAGAACTTCTCCAACTCTGAGATGATATCAACCACCTTAGAATTTCTAATATCTGGACAGTTCTCTTTAAAGGTTATGCCCAGAACTAATACATTTCCACCATTGATTTGCTTATTTTTTTTAATCATAAGCTTAATAACCTCTCTACCAACATAAGCACCCATACCATCATTGAGTCTACGAGCTGCTAATATCAACTCTGGATTATAACCCTCTGCTCTTGCTTTTTCGGCTAAATAGTAGGGGTCAACACCGATACAGTGACCACCAACCAGACCTGGAGTAAACTTCAAGAAGTTCCATTTGGTTGCTGCAGCATCTAATACTTCTTGGGTATCAATATCCAATAGGCTAAATATCTTAGCCAATTCATTCATAAATGCTATATTAATATCACGTTGAGTATTCTCGATTACCTTAGCTGCTTCTGCCACCTTAATAGATGGTGCTAAGTACGTACCAGCCGTTATGATTGATGAGTATAATTCGTCAATATACTTCGCAGATTCTGGTGTAGAACCAGAAGTAACTTTAAGAATTTTTGTAACTGTATGTTTCTTATCACCTGGATTGATTCTTTCTGGAGAATAACCAACGAAGAAATCTTCATTATATTTAAGTCCAGATTCTTTCTCAAGTATTGGTACTAGTATTTCTTCGGTAACACCTGGATATACTGTTGATTCTATTATTACCACCTTTGGACTTTCAAGTGCTTCTGCTACCGTTTCACACGCCTTAATAAGTGGTGTTAATACAGACTCATTATTATGGTTGGTTGGTGTTGGAACTGCAATGATAAAAACGTGTGCTTTATCAATAGCATCTGGGTTATTAGTAATTATTAATCCATCTGGGTGTAATACCTTTATCAATTCTGGTGTAGTTATTTCTAGTGTTGTATCAATAGCTTCCTTAAGTTCTGATACCCTCTTTTCGTTAATGTCAAAACCTATTACTTTATACTTTTCTGCAAAAGCAACGGCAAGTGGTAATCCAACATATCCAAGCCCTATTATGGCAATGGTTGGGTTTTTAGTCATAGTTGATTGTTTATTTATCAAAGATACTTATTGTTATTGGTAAGTCAAGGTTTAATTTATAGTTTATATAAATCTTTAATTATTGAATTTTTCTTCATCTTTGTCGTGTTGTTCTGTTATGGCATTCATTCTTTTCACCTCATCAATCTCACCATTTTCTTGTCTGATAAGTTGTATCATTTGTTGTTCAATGATTTCAAATGGGTTTGGATTATCTTTAACACCTATCGTAATAAGTCTTTGCAGTCTTTCAGTTTTAGAATACCCCGCAATTCGTTTAATTAATTCTTTCATATTCTTACTTTTTCTGTTTTTAATTCCCATTTAATATTATCCCCATCATCATGGGAAAAACTCCCATTAATTCTTTCTTTATCCATATCATCAACAGCAGATAATAATAAACCTCTTATTGTATCCATACTAAGACATTCCAATTCAATTTTAAGTGTGATTTTAGTAGCTTCCATATTTATTTTAATTTAAACAAATATAGGATAAAAAAATGACATAAACAAGAAAAGAGACAATAAATGTCTCTTTAATCTTTTTTGGCGAGTGAAGGGAATCGAACCCTCATCCTCGACTTGGCAAGCCGATGCACTAACCGTTGTGCTACACTCGCATTTTATCTACCAAATATTACACAAAAAAACTTAGTATCACCTCGTTTAACTATTGTAGACACACCAATATGTGTATATCTACTGGTAAGCATTAATCTGTTATGACCTGGACTATTTTTCCAAGCGTGCATTACTGAACTAGCTTCAGAATAACCATATCCGATGATTTCACCAACTGATTTTAATCCCTTATCTTTTAATCTTCTGGATGAATCACTAAAACCATCGTGAGATAATACACCAGTATCAAGCATGTAATCACATCTAAGTTTGGTTTCTTCTCTAATACCAAAGTCTCCAGTTAATATACCTAGACCATTTTCTACTCTATATATATTCATTTGTCTAAGTATTTCAAGTTCAATAATCTTCCAATTACTAGTATTATCTACAAAGATATATTTGATAGTGTCTTCACCTCTTCCAAAGGCTAATTTTAGCCATGCCCATATTTTTTTGATTAAGTCTTTCATATTAATAAATATGTGAGCCGATGGTCAGATTCGAACTGACGATGAAATTTCTTTCGCTTGATTACAAATCAAGTGCACTAGACCACTATGCGACATCGGCTTATTGAGCTTCCTATCAGAATCGAACTGATATCATTGGGTTACAAATCCAAGGTAATACGACTTTCGTCTCCATTATACTAAGGAAGCATTGTTATATTCCAAACCTACCAGATTTGAAATCTTCAACCAGTTGTTTAAGTCTTTCTTCATTACTTAATTTTAAGTTATCTAATTTCGCCTTGGCTTCTTCAGATACTTCTCCAGTTGGTATTAAACTAATTCCTTTCATAATTTTAAATATTTTTTCACTTTTTGTACTGTACCTAATGAACGATTAGCAAATTTAGCAGTTTTTCGTAATGATAACCCATTATTTAATCCTTCTATTATTAATATATTATTTTCTTTATTTAAAAATTCTTCAGTACTTTCAACAGAACCTTTAACCCTTCCCTTATATGTTCCATTTTGTTTAGCTTTTTCAATACCTAAACGTCTAAGTTCACCAGATTTAACAAGGTTAATATTATGAACCAAACCATGACATTTTTCACATAATGGTAATGTTTTTTTACCACCTAATATCCTTGGCACTACATGATGCATATGAATATGAATATTATGACCACATTCAAAACATTCATCTAAATTAATTATAATTTTTTTCATACCACAAATATAGTTAAAATAAACTATAAAATCAATTAGTGCAGTGAAGAGGACTCGAACCCCCACCCCGTGATTGGAAGTCACATATGCTAACCATTAACACCACCACTGCAAATTAAATCTTTATACCATCCTTGGTCTTTAGCAGTTCGTTTTTTATGACAGTTAGAACACCTAACATCACATTTATCGATTTCTTCTTGTATCCTATCCCAAGAATAACCACTATTAACCATCTCTGATACTATTTTGAACTTAACCACACCTTCTTTATGGTCACACTCCAATACTATTGGGTCTGATTCTGTGCAGTCCACACAAGGGTTATTTAAATAGAAATTGAATAATTTTTTACGATTCTCACGATTTGTAATATTTCTTCGTTTACTAATCACCTTAATGTGGTGTTCTTTATTTTCTTGATAATATTGTTTAGAATGTTTATTACTACATTCTCTACAAATTGTATTAAGTCCATCTTTTTTAGCCTTATTTTTGTTAAACTCACCAGTGTCTTTTGGTAGTTTACATGTTGTACATCGTTTCTCCATATAATATAAATATATGTAAATATACTAAAAGACTTTTAAAAGTAAATAAAACTTAAAAGTTTGTACCCCTAGTAGGATTCGAACCTACGACATCTCGATTAAAAGTCGAGTGCTCTAAGGCTTTCGCCAAACCAACTGAGCTATAGAGGCAATTTTTACTATTTAAACTTTCGTTTAATTCTTTTAACATTAGTTCCGTTTAACATCTTATTTACCATTTCAGATGTCATAAATAACTCACTAATGAATGTCGGATAAAATATTCTTTTATTGAATACTTCCCCCCAATCATCAAGATGTTCTTCACACCAAATTTTATATTCGGTTTTAATCAATTCTTGATACCAAATTTCATCTTCTTCATTACTAAAGTAAAAATCAATAGTATTGAATAACTTACTATGTACATAATCCACTGGTTTTGACAAAAACCTAGTTTTAAACACATGTTGGTTTTGAACCCAAGACATTACTAATTCTTCCATAATATAATTATTTTAGAGCGAATAGTCAGAATCGAACTGACATCCGTGACTTGGAAGGCCACTATAATACGACTTTCGTCTCCATTATACTATATTCGCAATTATTGAGCCGACACTCAGAAACGAGCTGAGATTTCACCCCTACCAAGGGCACGTAATACCGTTATACGATATCGGCAATTTAAGACAATGGTTGGATTTCATACCAACATTTCCTTCTTCTAAGGAAGGTGATTTTTTATATGTACGTCTACACAGAATACTATCACATTGTCTTTGTTCCTCTGCTGGGAGTTGAACCCAGCCCCACTGTTTAAAAGACAGTTGCCCACACCCGTCTGCTACAGAGGAAGGTGATTTGTGGGGGGATGTGGAATCGAACCACTTAGCCTCGAATTAAAAGACTTGCAATTCTTTTAACTACCTTAACAGCGAATTTATTACCAAGCGACATAGTGTACCTTCAATCGCCATCTATCCATCAGTATTTCCCAGAATACTTTTCTCCCCCCTTAATTTGTTCCCTCGGAGAATTTCGAAATCTCGACTCCCGTGTTAAAAGCACGGTACTCTGCCTCTGAGTTACGAAGGAATTTGTGGGCTGATAGGGACTCGAACCCTACAAAGCTAGAGGTTTACAATCTCGGCTAGTATCCTTTCACAACCCATGTGAATTTGTGGGAGTAGAGGGATTCGAACCCCCAATGTCGTAAGACCACAGATTTACAGTCTGCTGAGCAACCAGTTGCTCAATACTCCCTGGTTATACCGATGAGGCTTGCACTCATATGACTCCCCTATCTGGGAAAGCGTTCAAACTGTATCATTTTCCACATCCTTTTCATTGGTAGTACTAAGCCAATTACTTGTTATGTATACTCCTAAATACCTTAGTTACGCTCACGGTATACTCTTAAATGTCGGGAAGACTGGGCTCGAACCAGCATTCTCTTACTCCCAAAGCAAGTGGACTAAACCATTCTCCCACTTCCCGATTATTTTGTTGGGGTAGACGGACTCGAACCGACACTCACAAGGACCAAAATCTTGTATGTTACACATTTACACCATACCCCAATATTATTTTTCACTGTTACCCTAGACAGACTCGAACTGACACTCTTCTGGTTCAAAACCAGACGTGTTAACCATTACACCATAGGGCAATATTTTGTTGGGACAACGGGTCTCGAACCCATACTCTTCTGCACCAAAAACAGACGTGTTACCAATTACACCATATCCCAATATGTCAATGAACAATCATTGTCTAGTAAATAGGATTCGAACCTATGGAGAACAACCTCATGAAGCTCTCACTGGTTTCCAAGACCAGCCACTTAAACCAACTCGTGCATTACTAGTTTTTATTAAACGCAAAAAACCCAGTTAAATTTTTAAATCTAACTGGGTTGTTGTTGTTTCTATATGAGTTATTTAACTCACAGAACTTTCGTTCTTGTCAAAATATTCTGACATAACAATCCCAGTGCGATTAGCTTCCCGCCTTTCGGATACTGTTTCCCTTGATATGTCGTAGTATTCATCATAATTTCTAATTCGTTTAGGGTTTCCCCTTTCTATTAAATATGTGTAACTTACTAAAAGTTACCTTTTTTTATTAATTATTTTTAAAAAATGGTATATCCAACGAGCATGTACGTTGGTCTATTGCTATGAAAATTACCATTTTAGTCGAGAGGGTTGGATTCGAACCAACGACCTTCACCCCTCACGGGTGACGCTCTGAGCAGACTGAGCTACCTCTCGTTTTCGCCACAGTGACTAAATCTGTAGGGTTTTACAATATACACCTTGTTATATTAACCAACTCAAGGTTGGGTCAGTGGGGAAATCTCGTCCTACCCGCCACTCAATTTAAGTTTTCGAAACTTTGTAATTGATACCAGTCAATTATTAGTGCAAGTCGAAGATTCGATACTTCATTTCCATCTGGTGGGATAGCGTCTTAACTTAGACGAAACTTGCGTTTGTGGGGATAGAAGGATTCGATACCTCATCTCTACCTGGTGTGGTAGCGTCTTTGTCTTAGACGATATCCCCATATTTATGCTTGAGTGTTCAGCAAATGTGTTACCACTGTTAGTATTTACGAAGGCTTTCACCCTCTCTCACACACCTTCAATTTCTATCGGGTAACTAACAATAAGGTGGTCTTAAATGAGTGACCATAACTCTGCTACTTAGAACTTATATAATCTAGCTTTCTATGCCCAGGTCTCTTGAGGGAGATTACCGAGTGTCAACCCAGTCCTTATGACATTTACTCATCAAATTTAATCTCATCCCTTGAGAGGAATCAACCAACCACATATTTCAGTGGCATAACTTAATTTTCAGTTCTAGTCCAACAGAACTTTCTCTTTTCATGTTTATACAAAAAAATGTTACCATTTAACTCTGGTGTAAGCCTCACTCTAAGTTTCAAGACGTGTCTGCTGGTTGACATTCGTGCTACCGTTTGGATAGTTTAGAATACAACGCCTCGATGTGTCATTTTACTGCCACCTTAATCATTCCTACTTATACCCGAAGGTAATCCCATAAAAATTTCATAATGAATCCAACCAATCTCCCGTTAGGGATGTTTAGTCAAGGTTACCCTTAATACTCCATATGAGTATTTGACTCTAACTACTTTATCCTATTACCATTTCTGATTCAAATCCCATAAGTTGTGGGATTAACATATCTTGACAGTTGCCCCTCAATGTTGTTTCGTAGTCATGCTTATATGGATTGCAAAGACCCGAAGGTCATCTCAACGCAATAGATACTATTCTATCACTTTAAACTATTGCTAGTCTATCCTTTTAATGGAGCATAAGCACCCCATATATTTTAATATTTTTAAGAACGTATGTTGTCTATAATTTAACAACACTGCAAATATAAGACATTTTTTTTAACTATGCAAGCTTTTTTTAAAAAACTTTTAATATATTTTTTTTGTCGACCTGGGAACATTCACAATTCCATTTTCAGTATGATTACCGTATAACTTCCGTTTGATTAGAAGCCTCGGACTACAAGTCGTTGTAATTATTATGGTACAAATATAAGACGAAAAAACTTAAAAAGCAAGTCTTATTTAAATTATTTTTAAATTAATTTGTATCTTACTAATTTAGAACACTTTATATGTCTAATTTTAATTCTTTTGATTTCTATTTTCTATCATATCTTCCAACTTTTGTTGGAATTTACTAATTGGTTTACTCTCTTTAGTATCATCAACATGTTCTATTGGTTTATATGCAACCTTTACTGATTCAACTATAAAGGCGAGAATCAAGACAGATGCTATACCAGTTAATCCAACTCTCCAAGCTAAATCCCAACCATCCCATATTAATATAAAGACTGATGCGAATATTGTACACATTGATAATAGTTTTAAAACTGCTGTTACTTTCGTAAAATTTTTAGGTGGTTTCATAATCTAATTAAGAATTCATCATTGCAGCATCTATCTCTGCAACCAATTTAGTATGTTCTTCACCATAAGGTGTCCAAGCTAACCCTAATTCTTTAAGGTCATACGATTTAACAATTGTAGCATAATCTGTTGTCCCCTCTGGGTAACCTATAACATATATACTGTCTGCTAATTCAACTGCAAGTCTTAACTCATGTGTTGAGAATATGATAGTATTTAACTCATGGTCTTTCTTGATTAAATCAAAAGACCTTTTAACATCTCTAATATTACCAACATCCAGTCCAGAGAATGGTTCATCTAATACCATAAAGTGACCAGATGAAAGTATTTGTTCTATAATGGCAGTACGTTGTCTTTGTCCACCAGATAATTCTATTGGATATTGTTTACGTTGCATGTCCAATCCCCATTCAACCAAATACTTGTTTATCTTCTCAACCTTCTCTGGTTTAGTAAGACCACTTTTTCTAAGTGCATACATGAATATTTGTTCTACTGTCTTATGTCTAAATAGTGTGTATTTTTGGTCTACAAAGCCAACATCACCTTCTTCTACGTTCTTTGCATCATCACCCTCTGGACTATCCAATTCGGTAATCAATACTTGCCCACTACGAGGCTTTACAAGACCCGTAAGAGCCTTAAATAAGGTAGACTTTCCTCTACCACTTCGACCAACAACGGCAATCACTTGACCCGTTATATGACCTATTCTAACTACATCTTTTTCGACTAAATTAACGTTCTTAAGAACTGTTTTATAATCATGTCCATGACCATAACCTAATTCAACCTCATCTAAATATAGTATTGTATCTTTTAATTCGTATTCCATAATTATGTTGATTTTCTATTTAGTTGAACTTCTGATATTACTATTTTACTATTAGATTTAATACTTTCTATAGCATCATCTAAGTGATAACCGATAACCTTATCAAAATTTTCTTTAGTTGGGTGGTCGGCATTAAATACTTGTTCCACCTCAAATCCATTACCTACTAAATAATCTCTTACTATGTGTAAGATTCTAGATTTTCCAGTGGCTATCTCACCACTAATTGTTATGTTAAGTGTCTTTTTTTTCATAATTTTTGATTTAAAAATATTGTAAATTCATATATGTCGCAACCAAATCCACCACTTCTACGACCATTCCAAGATACTACTCTTTTTGTTAATTCTTGGAGTGATTCAATATAGTCTGGTGCGACCTCATAATCATGAACATAACTACCACCAACTTCATGTCCAGTAAATTCAACTACTATTTCTTCTGTGTTCATTTTTTTAAAACCAACAAAACCTAAACCACTACCAGTCCAACGTCTAGAAAGAGACATAAGATTTTTAATTAGTTTTTTATTGTCGTTTTTTGTACTAATTTGCATCTTATACTCAGAACCGAATTCATCAGTATTAAAGATGTTAACACAAAAACCTTTCTCAATAAATTGTGTTCCGAAAAATGAACCAACATTTGTATCAAAATCAATTTTAACGTTATCCAATGAAGCTATTACTTCACCATCGATTGTAAAATCAATTTCATGGTGATAACTTAAACCAGCACAACGACTAGATTTGGATTTAATGATTAATAAACAATCAGTTGGAATGTCTAATGTTATTGTATCCCTTTGATAATAGTAATATAATTTTACCTTTTTAGTTTTTCCCATTACATTGTTGAGTATCTGAATAATAATTTTCTAATTTTGGTTAGAGAGTAATCCATCCCTAAACCCACAAATAATATTACTAATTGAAGTGCAATGATTCTACCATGATTCATGAACTTATCTGAATTCTTAATAAGAAATCCAAGTCCACCTGCTGCTACCATAATACTTTCAACGGTTACAAGCATCATCCAAACGATTGCTAAGTTTTGCCTAACTATTTCGATTACATAATCGAATCTTCCTTTAACTACTACTTCCCAAAGTATTTCCCATCTATTACACCCAAGTGCTCTAGCATGGTCAAATTCTTCTTCTTTAATATCTTTTAACATTGATAATAATGATGTAGTTAAGTATGTAGTCATAAAAACTACGAGAATCCAAGTTTGGACACTCCTACCATTACTAATTAACATTGTAATATAAAAAGCGATACCAGTAAGTGGTAAGTATCTAAATTTAGAAATCATATTTGCTATTGGTTTAATAACTGGTAATGGTGATAAATAAACAAATGATAATGCCACTATAATGGCAATCACCACTGCTTTACCACAAAGTGCGAGTGAACTTCCAATATGTGTTACCAGACCTTCATTCCATAATCCTACGAAACCTTCACCTACTTGTCCAAGTGTTGGGAACATGTGGGTATCAGAATATCCATACCAGAACCATGTCCCGAATAATAATGCCAACCAACCAGTTACTATTAGATATTTGGTTAATGACGTAACAACCTCAAAGGGTTTTAATAAATTCATAATGTTTTGTTTTTATTGATTACAAATATATAACAAATATATTAGATAACCTAATTTTATTATAAAAAAAAAAGGTTAACCATTAAGATTAACCTTTCCTTATTAATTTATTTCACACGATTAAAGTGAAACGCTAACTCCAGGTGTCACATATGTAGTGCCATCCCAACTTGCTACTTGTACAAATACATCAACTGGACCGAAGCCTCTTGATATACCCACACCGTATTCTAGGAATGTTCCACCACCATCAAAGTAGCTTCCTACACCTACAAGACCATATCCATTAACAAATCCTAATGGAACTGATGCTGCAAATTTAAGTTCATACCAATATCCATTTAAAGATTCATCTTCTCCAAAGTCTACTAGGTTATTACGACCAACTACAGCACCTATTGAGAAATTCTCAACAGTTGTACCAAATTCTGCCGACACATAAGAACTAGCCTTAAAGTCATTAGAATCGGTTATTGATAGACCTACCGCAACATACGGATTCCACCAATCAATTGATTCTGTTTCTGTAACTTCTGTTACGTCTGTTTGTGAAAATGCCACTACCGACATTAACATTACTAATAATAATAAAATTGTTTTTTTCATAATTGTTTAAATTAATTAATATTTATTTATTAAAAAAATAAAAGCAACCTCACGTTATTTTTATGTGAAATTGCTTTTAACTTGTTGTCCGTTCTTACTGAACGAATGTTACTTGTACTCTACGATTAGTGGCTCTACCTCTATTCGTGTTATTAGGAGCAATTGGTTCAGAATCACCTTTACCACTTACTTCTTGAATTCTATCTCTTGAAATACCTCTCTTAACTAAGTAGTTTACTACAGAGTTTGCTCTATCTTCTGAAAGAGGGAAGTTAATACTAGCACTACCAGTGTTATCTGTATGCCCACTAACCAATACCTTCGTTTGTTCTGCTTGAATTAACAAGTTATAGATAGATGCTAAGTCAGTATTAGATGTATTTAATATCTCTGCACTACCAGTATTGAAGTTGATATACCAATCTCCATCTGCTAATACTTCTGTTTTTGTTGTTGTATAATCAACCTCTGATGTTGTACCAGCATCAATATCATTGATGTTCTTAAGGTAGAACAAGTTAACTGCATCTGCGTAAGGTACAATACCATCAACCGATTCGTTAAATCCAAAAGGATTAAGGTTTACTAAGTAACCCGATACTTGATTATAAACTGCTTTATATCTATTAGTACCATCTGTGATACCGTAGTATTGCATTACATCTGCATAGTTAAGTACTCTCGTACCACCCATATTGTATGTAATACCATTTTTAGTTCCAGTTTGACCTTTAAACATATCATACCAATATTGTGGTGTTTCTACTTTAAATGTTGCTTCAATCGCTTCTGAACCTCTAACTGCCCACTCATCATATTGTTTGATTTGATTGGATGCCGTTAAAGCAGATTTAAGTATATTTGAAACAATCTCTGGATGTGTGGCTGCCCATTCTTTAACAACTATAAGTGTTGTTGCCATTTGATTTGGGAAGTCTCTTGTTGATGCTATATCAGTATATCCAACCAATGCATCAAACACCATTTTATCTCCAGGTGTCCAAGTTGCACAACCATCAATTTCTTTTTCAATTGTCTCACCAGTAAGTTGACCATCTTTAACAACCTTAAGAGTTACTGTGAACCCTTCTGTTTGAGAAGCGATTAACTCTTTCGCAGAGTTGATATAATCATCATCCTTAGATGGGAAAATATTTACTGCATCTGCATCATAAGTATTGAAGTTTGGATTAACCTTAAGTCCATTTGCAAAACAATAGTTTAACAATGTAACCCAGTCACCATCACCTGGTACTGTTGAGATTAATGCTCCAATCATTGATTTAGGGTTGGTTTTCCACTCTTGTGGACCAATCACTTTATCTTCACCATCTGACATTCCAAATGCACCTACCACTTCTACATGGTATTTACCTTTACCAAATTTAGCATCTAATGCTCCTTGCATTGTAGAGATATAGAAAGGTGCTCCATCACCCATTATAGTAATCCCCATTGCAGACCTATCAGAGTCTGGAAATTCTTGACCACTATCATATTGTTCAATAAACTTCATTTGCATTTCACGTAAACCAGAAAGCCAATCTTGTCTAACTATTCTTAAATTTACACCATTTTGTTCCATTAAAGAACCTTTGGTTGTGAAAGGACCACCAGTTGCAGCCACAAGAGGTGTTAAACCATTCCAAGCATAAGTTCCAATAGTCACTTGAGGTGTACTTTGAACCTTATTAGAAGGTCTTGTTGTTGGTAATACAACCAAATTCGTATCTGATTGATTGTCTAATTTCGTGTCATCCAACGTTAATTCTGTTAACGTCTGTGAAGCCGACACTCTTAATCCAGGTGCATAGAACCAAACTACTGTTCCTACGATACCCAATACTAACGCTACGCTCAAAATTTTTGAGAAGTTAGTCATTCTTGAAAATGCATTCCCTTGTTTCGGGTTTTGTCTTAATGTGTTGTTCATAATCGTGTATTTATTTTTGTTTTAAATTAATATGAGGCAAATATAAGATTAATATTTGGATAAAGCAAATATTTGCCTCTTTTTTTTTATTTTATTTCCTAAAATATGTTTTCTCCAAACCCACCAGACTTAACTCTGTCATCATGAGTTGGCTTGAAATCTTCTCTATTATAAGACTTTGCAGATGGTACTACATCCTTACCAGTGTCGATATTATCGGCAAGTAAGTTTAACTTATCATATAATTCGTCAGAATCCATTGAATAGTTTGTGGTAAGCATATCAATACTAGCGAAGTTTGCACTTGTTATTGCAATATCTTGTGCTATGGTTGATGTTACAACGTCTAATGCGTATTCAACTTCCCAACCTTCAGTAAAGGTTAATGAGTTCTTAGCCATTGTTGTAGCTTCTTTAGATGCTTTAGCATATGCATAATCTTTTTCAAGAATTTCGATGGTTGCATCAAAATCGAGTACTTTAATCTCTAATGCAGTTCCAACCATAACCAACTTTTGGGTAAGTTTTTTCATTGTCGCTGCTCTAACACCGTACTTAACTACGAAGTCTTTCTCTTGTTCAAGCATATGACCCATTCTTTCTGCATGTGATAATACTTTCATTAAGTCTGCACTATCATTTACGTATTCATCTTCACCTTTAGCTGCAACACCTCTTTTTGTTACGGCATCATCTAATTTATTTTTAAGCTTAGTAGCTTTTTTCTTATAAGAAAGTATTTTTTCTTGGTAAGAAATTGCTTTTTCTTCGGCTTCGGCTGCACCAATTTCCATTTGAGATTTTAAGTTTTTAACAGTACCTTGTGCTTTATTAAAGTTCAACGTATTACCATCAAGCTTATCTCTTTGCTCATATAATTCTTCAAATGGTGCATGTTTAATAAGAGATTTGTGTACAAACCTTGTAAACCTACGCAATGCTTTTAACATTACTGGTATAAAGGCGATAAATATACCTACTATTGCTACCGTACTTATAACTGCAATCAATTTACCAATTGCAATAAATAATGGTGGTAACACATATATCCATAATAGATATCCTACTGCAATCAGTGCAGCTATTTTAACGAAAAAGAATAATCCTTTTTCCCCTTTTCTGAAAGAATCTACTGATTCTTTAATTTGATTACCCTCAAAGTGTTTCATTAAAGGTAAATTTCCAATTTTACTTTTGTCCATGTTAATCGTGTTTTTAAATTAAGTTATTTAATGTTCTTATTTATTCCATCTACAACACTACTAATTGAATTAACTAGTGTATCTTTGGCGACATTATTTGCCATAAGTTTACAGTCAATATCAGTGATTTGTGATGTATATTTACTATCTATTGTTGATAGTGAATTTTCTACTTGTCTTTTTTGGGTGGTTAACCTAGAGATTTCCTCATTAATTTTAACCAAATCAGAAGCTAATGTTGTTTCTTCTGCTTCTTTTTGAAGGAGTGTATTACTTCTTTTCTCTTTACCACTAGTTACATAAGAGTTATGTACTTTTTCTATCTCATTAATATAGAATTGAGATTGGTTAATAAGAGAACTTTTTGATACTGATTTATCCATGGTTGTTGCCATGGTAAATGCCATTCCATATATGGCTGGGTTATCAACCCCATTTGCTTCAACGATTCCTTTAAAGAATTCGTAGAAATCATAACCATCTTGGTTTAATTGATTAAAACCATTTTCATACATGGTCATAATCTTATCCATGTGTGGTTCACATTCTGTACTATTCGATGTTAGGTTTTCTGTTGGCTTAAATGTAGCCTTATTATTACCATTACCAAATATGTTGTTAAACGTAGATTCAGTATCTACCTTTTTAGTTGATGATGTCGGAAATTGGTTCTTAAACTTTTTTGCTCCACCAGACGAACTTTCCTTTGTATTTTCATCGGATTTGATGAATAAATCTTTAAAACTCATATTTTATTTTTAAAATTAATATTAAATTCTTTACAAATATAGTTCTTTTTTTTGAATAAAACAAATATTTGTTAAAATAAGTGGTCATAGAAGGATTCGAACCCCCGACACTAGCCTTTTCACAGTCAGATTCTAAAAATCTTAATCCTTGTAGTATTCACTTAATAGCTTTTTAAGTTTCAATTTCCAATTTTTAAGGTTTTGTCGTCTCCTAGTTAATAGCAAGTACTTACTTAATTAACGCTATGCTCTACCAACTGAGCTATATGACCTTTACTTATGCAAATATAAAACAAATATATTTAATATCCTAATTATTTTATAATTATTTTTTATAATGTACTATTGTTACATCACATTTGGTAAATTCTGTTTGGATAATTCCTTTTATTCGCTCCCAATCTCCACCAGCCAATCCAGCTCCTATTAATGGTAATCCAATATGTTTCCCATGAAATCTATGATTCATCTTCCTTAAACATAGTGTGAGTGCTTCGTAGTCTATTGGGGTTTTAGAACCACCTTGAAAACTACCATACGTGTATTGTGAATATGCATTAACGACTATTAGAGTTTGTCCATCGTTAACTTTTACTGGTTGCCAATCAATTTGACCTAATTTATTGATGTCCCCTTTATGTATTAGTCGCTCTAATGGGAATTTGTTACAATTAAATGCTTTAACCATTTGTGGGGCAAGGCCAGACCCCATTCTACAGAAGCAATTACACCCATGTGCAATTACATCAAATTTACCTTCTTGTCCAAGGGTGATTATATCACCTTTTATTTCATTATATTTCATATCTTATTGTAATAACATAAAGTTTTTTAAGTATTCCCTTTTGTCTCCAGTAATTGGTTCTGTACAGACTGCCGTAATACTATTATCATATGGACTCATTGGTTCTCTAAAAATTGAAATATTAATACCAGATTCTATGAGTCTACTAATCACTGATTTTAATTTGTTTTCATTCTTCACTACAATATAAATTACTGATGGGTGAAAATTGATATCTTTATTTCTAAATTGTTCAATCGCAGCGTGAGTACCTTGAATCGATTTTTGATTCTCTGGTAAATCATTTCTAACGATTACATAAGAGTAAGGATGGATGCATTCTTCATTAAACATCTTCATGAGCATCTTACCCCGTCTATCTAATGTTTTCCACTTCATCTTAAATGATATAGAATCAATCCCACCAAACATTTCTGCGTTGGAGTGGATTTCGGCAAATGCAGTTACCAAAAGGGTAAATGCCGTCTTAATATCCCAATCATAACTTTTAATGGTATCTGCATTATCTGAATGTAATGCCATATCATAACCAATTAAGTCTGCAACCACCTGGTTGTCTGAAATCTTTAACCAAGTTTCTTTGGATATTTGTGCGTGATTCTTGAAGTGTCTTTTACCGTCTGAATCAATCTCTAAGCAAAAGGGTTTACCACAATCGTGGTAGATGTTGTAGTCTTTTACATCCTTAATATCATGTAAATTATTAACGATGAATCGATGGTTTTCTTTAAACCAATCGGGCAATTTTAACTTATTAAAATCACCAGAAATTATTTTTTTAGTGTATTCCCAAACACTCTCACCGTGTTCATAAACGGTTAGACCTTCAGTTTGAAGGGTTTCTTTCATTTGACTCTCTACGTAGCCCTAAGTAAATTCAGTTGTTTTCATAATATAACTATTTTAATTGTTAGTGGCTCAGAAGGGATTCGAACCCTCAATAGTGGGGTTAGAATCCACCGTGTTGCACAGTTACACCACCGAGCCGATATAAATGCTTATACAAATATAAGCATTATTTTTGAATAAACAAGCTTTTTTGTTAATTTTAACGTTTAAGCTACGTGTCTACTTCTCGTTTTTAACCTTACTCTTAAAGTTTCGCTATAGATACTATTTCTTCTCTTTTCAGCATACTTTACTCTTAAGCTATCAGTTTCACTCATCATAATAAATATTTAATTATTGTTATTTTTGTAAATATAAATATCCCTTAAATTACTTAAGGGATAGTTATTTTTGTTTATTTTTTGGGTACTCTATAAGTACTTACTAACTTCTTCAGTTGTAGTTAATTCACTAAAGTGGATATCTGCAACCTCTACATCGTCAACTACTTCACCCGCAAGCAAGTGTAGTAAATGTCCTTGGTTAATTTTTTCCCAAGAAAGGTCTTCATCACTTTCTAAGCTAACAAACTTATCTAAGAAAATTCTCATTTTCAAAGCATCTTCGCTTGTTGTTACATTACTAGAGTCAGTTGTTAAATCTAAGTAAACAATACTCTTAGTTGGTACATGATATGCCATTAAATAAGCTATCTTACCTTCTGAAGCTAAAACTTGTGCATTAGCAACGGTTTTTGGTAACCAAGCATCATTTTCTTCTGGTCTATCTCTAAGCATCCAACCAGTTTTGATTGTACCATTGTACGCTTTGAAGTTTCTTTTACCTCTATATATGTTAGCATCAAGAACAATCCATTCTGTATTAGATGGTAATGCACTTGGTGTAATATCAATATACTCTGCATTTTTAGCGTTATGTCCAGTGTTATCACCAGAGTAAACAACACCGTTTCCAGCGTGATGTCTACCATTCCAACCTATCTTAGTCACTTCATTATTACTTGTGATAAGCATAGCAGATAAATCAATATCATCTCTACCTTCCCAATGAACGTATAGTCTAATAGTTTTGTTAACATCTGCCTTTACAACAGTACCATTAACATTACCATCAAGACTCATGTTAGAAGCTCTATTATTAGCATCTAATGGTCTGTAATAAAGTGGTAAATCGATATATACTTTTTTATCTCCAAGAGTATCACTAGTGGCATTATTAAGTAAATTGATGATACCAGTTTTAATGGTTTCAACTAACTTAGAATCTAATGGTTCTAACGCTTTATACGTTACAACTTTAGATTGTGCTTGACTCGCAAGTATTGCACCTCTACCTTCACTTTCTTTATCTCTATCAGTAAAGTGATTGTAAGCTTGAATCAAGTTTTTAGTTGGTGGAGCACATTCAACCCATTTGGTGAATGCAGTTGCACCGAATACTCTAACCAAATGGTCAAGTCTACGTGTGAATACTCCAGGTACTTTTCTAAGTAACTCAAATACTGATGCATCTTTTGCATCTAACAACCCTTCAATCTTAGAGTTGAATGTTTTAAGTTCTTTAGGTGTATTCCTAAGTTTGCTAGTAAAAGAAGCCAATACTGGATATCTCTTAGCGTTTTTAGAAACCATTGGGTGTAATAAGAAAAGAAGTCTTAACCACATTTCTCTATTACCCTTAAATGAATCCTCTAAGTTATAACAACCTTCAAGAGTTCTTAAAAGAACATTCTTTTGTCTATTTGTTGGGTTTTTAAACCTTGTATTAGTCTTAAGACCTTCATCACCACCAGAGAATGCAGCCCAAATTCTTAGAACGTTGGTTGCATCATTAGTAGGTAATTTCTCCACAGATGTTTCATTCAATAGTCTTTGTCCAACATAAGCCGCAATTTCTTTAAACTTAATATTTTTGAAGTTGAATTCTGCACCGTTTTGGATGAACCAATCGATGATTTCTTTATCAAATGAAGATATACTGTTATTAGCATATACAATATCAGTAAATACTGAATTTACTTGAGATTCTTCAAGAAGACTCAATTCTTTCATCTTAGCTAATTCAAAACCAAATTCTCTTTCGATTCCAACAGTTTCTGTTGGTCTCCAAGCTTGGTTTGTCCAGTAATAAAGAATAGCATTAACTAAAAACTCTGTATAAGAGATAGCTAAAACAGATTGAGGGAATCCTAAATATGTCGCAACATACCCACTACCACCAACAACATGATTAATACCCTTAAGCAATTCATTCATGATTGCAGTAAGTTCTTCAGTTGTTTTTGTAGCTAATCTATCGAATAAATCTTTAGATAAGATAAATCCGTTATTCATTAATTCGTGATTAATTTGGTGAACCAAATCAACATTGTCTGAATTACCTTTTTCTACGTGTAATCCTTTTCTTTTAATAAGTGTTACTAAATGTTTCATAGTTATTTAAAAATTTAAAAATCTGAGAAGGTGGCTTTTGGTAACGGCAGTCCCCTTAAAGGATTTACCGTTGGAGTAACCCTCTCAATGGTTAATATTTTATTTTATAAAAATTATAAATCTGGAATGGTAGTTCATATTGATTAAAATTCAGTTTAGTAACCATCCCAATGGCTAATTTTATATTGTAAAAATTGAAATAATCAGTCAGAGTATTCTTTTTTTTTTCGTATAGTAACTCTAACTATGGTTTCAATTTTAGTGGGTGCAGAGGGAATCGAACCACTCGCCACGAGCTTTCAATGCTAGTAACTCCAAATATGGATAAATGTATAATTTATAAATCACGTAAAGTAATTTTCGTGCTCTACCACTAAGCTATACACCCAAGTAAAAGATAGTAATCTAAGAAAGTATATTAAAGCCCCGAAGAGCTTTAACGGGACTTGAACCCGTAAAAATTGAGCTTTCGCCCAATTTGTTAACCAGTAGTAACTTTCTTAATGGTTATCTTTTTAATTATAATGCAAATATAGTTCTTTATTTTTAATAAAGCAACCAATATTGTATTTTTTTTAAATTTATTTTTTAAGAAGGTTTAACGCTTCATTAATTTCATCCTTTTCTTTCATAACCCCATCCAAATCATCACCCTTCCTACCTTTAAAAGCCACAAATAATTTGGTTAAAATCTTAGCTTGTTCTACATGGGTAAACCTATCACCATCATCATATATTGAAGTTAGCATTGCTTGTGCTTTATTATCAATAATTTCACTTCTAGGTTTGTCAAAATACTTTTGATACCACTTTCTCATAATTGATATAATTTTTTCCTTACTAATAACTTATGTCTCTTTGCCGTAGCAATCATATTCTTAGTACCACCAGACTTACCATCCCAAAATGCAACTAGTGCATCACCATACTCTGCCATTTGCTCATTTCTAAAATGACCAGCACCTTTCCAATACTTCTTTCCACCTCTAGTTGTACCAATTTCTTTTTCTGGTCTACCTTCAATATCTTCCCATGGAGCTGGAAATCGTTTTATTGCTAACCCTCTCGTTCTAGCATAACTCTCACCAAGTATATCCGCACCAGGAGCAGTTCCACTTATGATTTGAACATTATCCTTATTCTTAAGGAGTTTATCTAGTTGTTCAACCATATATGGAAAATCATTAAAATCTCGACCACCTGCTACTATTACTTTAAACATACGACAAATATAGTACAAATATATTATAGTTGCAACCTACTAATGATTTATTTTACTTAAAAACACTTCTTTATTTCTTTGAACTGCAAAATCCCAATCTATTTCAGTTGGTGGATTTATGAAGTTATCATAAGCCAATTTCATATCTCTAGCTGCTCTTTTAGATGGAATCTCACCACAAAATGTCCCAAGACCAGTACATGCTACAGTATTAATTCTATTATATTTAGAATCTAATTTACCATCATCAATTAATTTATTAAACCTATGAACTTCAATAAGCATAGCTTTCATTGCTTGATATACATTTTCAGTTGCAACAATATTCATAGGTATACGCATTGTTGGGGTATGTGCTACATATTTGTTATCACCATCATTTAATTGTTCATTACCTCTAATAATAAATGACGTACCAACTGGTTGTTCACCATGATATCTATCTATTATATGTGCTTGAACTCTATCCATCATTTGTCCACCAAAATACATGGTTATTGCACCATCTACACCACCGTCCATTAATCCAAATGAATTGGCTGCACTTACAATACAATCAAAATCAACATCTTCAAATCTACCATATTGTACTGTTACTTTATCTACACCTTTAAAGGATTTCTCAAATTCGTGGCACAAGTCTTCTTGTAAATCCACTAATACTAAATTAAACATATTTTCCATAAACACAATATAATAAAAAATCTCATATAATCAAGTCATATGAGATTTAAAGTGGAGAAGACGGGAGTCGAACCCGCAACCTCTTGAGTGCAAGTCAAGTGCTCAGCCAGTAGAGCTTCTTCCCCAAAAATATTGTTACTGGGGTAGCAGTTAATCGGTTTTTTCCCAACTAAGTACTACCATAGTAGCAGTCCAAAAGGGTTTCGAACCCTTATTTGCATAGAGTGACAGTCTAGGTCCCCAACCAACGGGGCTTATTGGACTATGTTTTAACCGCAGCCAAATGTAGTGTTTATTACCCACTTTTGGCTGTGGTTAGATTGTGGAGTCGAAGAGAATTGAACTCTCGAAGCACTGATTGCAAACCAATGTGTCTAGCCAACACGACACGACCCCATTATTTATCCCATTGTTTAACCTTTATAATTAAATCATCCAATGTGATACTACATTTTCTATCTTTTTTATTCTTCTGGTAACCACCTTTGAAGATGTTTAGCATCCATTATTGGATAAAATCCAGCGTCACCCATATCTTCCATTGGTACATTAAAATAAAGAACCGTTCCGTCTTCTAATGAACACTCATAATGTACAATACCACCTCTAACCAATATAAGAGATGCCTCTGGCTTTTGCTTATATAATGCCTTTTTAATGTCGTTTTTTGTCATATTTTTCCTACTTTAATTACCAGACGTTGCCAGATAGAAATATTAAACCCCTATAAACCAACACCTTAGTGTTACTAATTATTGCCAGATGTTGCCAGACGTTACCGTTAACAACCTTTGCAGTCCTAAAGGGAATCGAACCCCCAACTAGTATTAGACCATCTAATTTATATTACCCAAGCTTCATCGATACACTTGAATAAGATAGCTTAAATCCAACCGATTTTACGGTTTATTCTTAGGACTATTAGTCGTGAAGAAGGGAATCGAACCCTCAGCACCTGGGAGACAACCAAGCATGTTACCATTACACCACATCACGATTTATTTCTTTTAAGTAACTTAAGTTACGTTTTCGTTTTAATGTCTCTATTCTATTATCCCAATCATTCATCAATGATTCTGGAATTTCTATATTTCTTTTACTGAACTCTTCCAGTATTTCTTCTTTGGTGAATGTCCAATCGACAATTCCTTCTGACCAGTTATTCAACCAAAGTCCCCAACCTTTCTTACCGATGATAACACCTTTAAGTATGTTGGGATGTCTTGATATTGGAGTTTTATTTTTAAACCTACCATTATCGTATTCCCTAAAGCCTAACTTACCATCGCTACCATCAACATTGAATTCTACTTCAACTCTAATACCACAAAATGTGATAAGCCCACTTCGATATAAACTTAAGTAGAAATCAAACATCTTATTAAAGTTATTTGAATACTTCTTCAGTTTTCTATCCTTACGAGAACCCATGTTTTTGGTCTTCTCGTTTATTCTTTCTAATCTATCGCTCCCAAGCCTTTCATCTTTTATATATTTTGTACTGCCAGAGGAATTCGAATCCTCATCCAAGGGTTGAAAGCCCAAGTGTCCTAAACCATTAGACGATGGCAGCATATTTGTACTCAAGCAGAGAGTCGAACTCTGATTTACTGGTCGAAAACCAGTCGTCCTAACCATTAGACGACATGAGCATTTGTGAGAGCAATCAGTATCGAACTGATATCCTTCGGGCTTCAACCGAATGCATAGACCATCTTTGCTATACTCCCTTTGCTCAATAGATGGGATTCGAACCCATATTTCCCAGTTGTCCACCAGGCGTAATTGCCATTATACTACTACCAAAAACTCCTAATAAGTAACTATCCTTTCAGAGATGGGCGATATTATCCGTATTTTCAGTGTTAGTGAATCACTTACTCAACTTCACATTGCCCCCATTTTGTGGTACTGGAGAATTTCGAAATCCCGACTTCTAGCGTTTCAGACTAGCACTCTCGCCTCTGAGTTACAGTACCTTTTATGTATGATATCTCATACGTTAATACCCATATTAAGGGTTAATGAATGACTTATCATTCGTGGTGATGGTTGGAATCGAACCAACGACACATGGATTTTCAGTCCATTGCTCTACCAACTGAGCTACATCACCATTTGGCGGCTTGTACGGGATTCGAACCCGTGTCCTTCGCAGTGACAGTGCGACATCCTAGACCACTAGACCAACAAGCCAATTTATAGTCACCCCAACGGGTTTCGAACCCGTGTTTCTGCCGTGAAAGGGCAGCGTCCTAGTCCATCTAGACGATGGGGTGAATCTTACAGTTTACTAAGAGTCCACTTTAACTCTTGTATCTTACTTTGATGCTTACCAATGTTAATCTCAGTACTTGCATCTTTCTTCGTTAAGGATAATCTCAACTCTTCTTCCATTTCATTTATCCTATTTGTCAACTTCAATTTCTTTCTTTCTAATTTTCCCATTTCATTCCTAATGCCTCATTTATCGCATTAATCGTTGCCTCATATTTTATTCCATCCATTTGTTTTGGACTAACATAACTCTTTGGAGTTATCTTCTTTAGGTGTTTTCTATATAATTTATTCGCATCCATTTTCTTTATTAATTTCTTTGATTCTCATATCTATATATCCTTCTGGACTCATACCTGGTGGTAATGTTATAATGTTGGTATACCCATTTTCTTCTGTTATCTCAGATTCATGTTCTTGTATCCCTATTGCTTTACCATATGTTCCAGTTACTTGTCCCGTGGCTGGGTCAATATCACCCCACCCTTTAGGTCTAATTCTTGGTTCAATCACTTCTACTGTAAATTTTACTTTTTTCATAACTTTAAATTTTTACCCCTTCACTTATTATTTTATTTACACCCTCACTTACACCCTCACTTACACCCTCACTTTAGAGCATAAAAAAAGTCCGACTCTTTTGAAGTCGAACTGATTGTTATTTGGTTTTATGTTTTCCTAGAACACTTAACTTTTGACAATATTCGACCTTCCCAAGCTAAAATCAGCCTCGGCATTTGCTTCAATAGCAAAATCAAATATGTTGTTAATTGTTCTCATTATAATTTATTTTTGTTGGGTTCTTAGCCCATCTATTAATTAAATATGTGCAAATATAGTAAAAGTTTTAATATAAAGCAAGTCTTTATTGATTTATTTTTTTATTTTTTAAATATCTCATAGCTTTTCTCATTCTTTTATTGGCTTCAGCTATAGCTTCTGGTGGTATAACACGATATTCTGGATTACCAAAAGAAATTTTAATTCGTCTTGATTTTTTCATTTTCTAATACGCTCAACAAATTCATTATTATCCTTTTTAATTATTTTTAAATATTCAACATCCCAATCAATTGGTGTATTATTCATGGTTTCATCATCAAAATGAAAAATAGTAGGGTTAATATCATTTTTTCTCCCCCGAATTTCTTCACATAAATATTTAAATTCTTCTTCTGTTTTAATATTTCGTACCATGATTTATTTTTGTAATACTATTGGTATGTTATTTTCATAATCCCAACAAGCCCAGTTTCCTTCTAAGTTCTTATGTGGTATTTGTGCCAATTTATTGAATTTTGGGTCGATACCTCTACTAAGAAGTATTTCTTCACACGCCCTAGTTATTTCATCACCATTATCGTAAAACCTATGATATGTCCTAACATGTAATATGATATTTGCTAAGTGTGAATCCTCTAATTCATTTAAGGGTCTTATAATACCCATGTAATTCTCCCAAAGTGTATCTTTAGTTATTTCTTTCATAAGGCAAATATACAACTAATAATTTAATCTACCAAATTTAATATTGATTTAAATTCTTCCATATTATAAACACTATCATGATTATATGGTATTTCAACATATGTTTCACTGATACCTCTAATATATGGATATATCATTTTAACTGTTTTATCTCTATATGCTTGTCTAAGATTTCTACCAGATTTGATTGCCCGATATATTGTCTTACCATTTCTTAGATTAGCAACATGGATAATAAAGTGATGTTTACCAATACTATTATCTTTCTTATTGATTGAATTTGTAATCTTATCTGGTCTAATCCAAAGAGTGTCGGTTTCAGATACCTTAATCATTGGTCCAGTTACTTCGATAAAGGTATCATATTTCTCAATATATAAATCAGCATCGCCCTTTTCATAACCATTATCTTTAGCACTACCTTCAATTAAGGTGGTTTCACCAGCTCCAAGACCATAAAATATTATCTCTGTATCTAGTAGGCTTTCTATTAATGTTTTAACTTCTCTTTCTTTTATATCTGCTTTACCCCACAATTCCTTATAGGCGTTTTTCCAAAAATTATCGTTTGTAGTCATGTTGGTTGGTTGTTTGTTGTTCGTTTAGACAAATATGGTTAATTTACCAAACTATCTTGAAACTCTTTATCCTTTTCAGCATACGCACATAACTCTTCTATTGAATAGAATACTGGAATATTGAACTTTTTAGCGTGTTCTACCTCACCATCAGCTCCAGAACTTTCACCATCCAACCTAAGTAATACATCACATACTTCAACCCATACCAAGTCTATTTCAATCCAATCAGTGTAAACTCTTGGATGTGCTAAGTGTTGAAAGTGTGAGTATAATGGGGCATATGGGGCAAAGCCCTTATCCATTAAGATATCTACTGTATCTAATTGCCGTTTAACATTTACGGCTACGTCACCCAATGTATATGGGCTTGCAATATAAACTTTTATCATAATTATTTTGTTTAGACAAATATAGTTAAAATATTTGATAGATGCAACCATGATATAAAAGTAGCCGAGGTGGGACTCGAACCCACACGCCCATTTCTGAGCACGGGATTTTAAGTCCCGCGTGTCTACCAGTTCCACCACTCGGCCTGGTAATTTGTATCGGAAATGGGATTCGAACCCACACGACCCTTACGGAATCACCAGGGCTTAAACCTGGCGTGTCTACCATTCCACCACTCCGACAAGTGATTAATATTCTATCTCATTATTAGCTCCAATTGAATTGGTGAACCAATCATTGATTTCTGCTTTTATTTGCCATATCTCTTTTCTACCAAATGTAGACCTCATTATATGTTCATTTTTCAACCCCTTATGGTAATTATTATACCTATGTTGGTAACAACCAACAACAAAGGATACCTTATAATAATTGGTCCAATCAAAATCCATCGAACCCCATTCAGAGTATGATATTTCTTTTTCTTCCCATGGATATTTCTTTCTCATAGTACCCCCAGATGGAATCGAACCATCGCCCCTTGCATGTAAAACAAGTACGCTCCCATTACGCCATGGGGGTTTTTCATCTAAATAATTCCAACGGGACTCGAACCCATACGTATAAGCCATAACAGCGGTTTCACCCATCAACCCAGATAGCTAATCTGCGGCTAGTTAACTATATAATTGCATAAATGCGATTATAAGCAACGGTTAGTCCCCCGTGTCTACCAATTCCACCATAGACTTATTTAGATATTCAGTCTAATAATAAGTTTGCAAACCATATTATTAAACTCACAATTGTTGTGACCAAGGTGGGACTCGAACCCACACGCCCTTACGAGCACTAGTTCCTAAAACTAGCATGTCTACCATTCCATCACTAAGCCATTGTACCCAGAATGGGACTCGAACCCACACGCCCTTACGAGCACCAGATTCTTAGTCTGGCGTGTCTACCAGTTCCACCACCTGGGCATTATCATTACTTAGTAACCGAGATGGGACTCGAACCCACACGCCCTTACGGGCACTAGCACCTAAAACTAGCGTGTCTACCATTCCACCACTCGGCTATTTTGTACTCCCAGTTGGAATCGAACCAACGTTATACTATTCGCCTCTTCCTTGTAAGGGAAGTGCTCTTGACCACTGAGCTATGGGAGCTTATTTTGAGGCGTTGGTTGGATTCGAACCAACGGTGAGGTTTCCCAAACAGATTTGCAGTCTGTCCTATTCGACCACTCTAGCACAACGCCTTTTAATAATTTTAACACAACACTAATTAATAAGATTAGTACATGTTCTTGAATGTCTGGTCAGATTCGAACTGACGTGTGAAGGGTTGCAGCCAACCACCTTGCCTCTCGGTCACAGACACATTTTTAAGCATAAAAAAAGTCCGACATTTCTGTCGGACTTTCTTGATTAGTTAGTATTGTTTCTTAAAAGAAAAATATTAAATAACGGAATAGCCCGACATGTTCGCTAAGACTAGCAAACAAACGTTAAGGACTACAAGTATGTTATTATTATTTTTCATTTTTGTTCTATTACCCCGTAGGGTTCTTAATTAAATATGTGCAAATATAGTAAAAGTTTTAATATAATGCAAGTCTTTATTGATTTATTTTCAATTTATTTTTATTTACTCCCAATTAACCACCTTTTAGCATCCTCTACAGACATGTGTTGATTCCTAGCAAAAGCTGCATGTTTAGTGATTCCACCCTCTTCAAAACTAAAGGTATCTTCAGTTCCATTACTACGCACAAATTTTACATTGGTTCTCATATATCTTATTTTGTACAAAGATAGAAATAAATATTGACATATCCAAATATAATGATTATATTAATACATGAAAATAGTATACTTACTTGAAGAATGTGGTGACTACCCAAGATATAAAATTGGTGTTACAAAAGGTACTCCAGAAAAAAGAATAAAAGGATTACAAACTGGTAACCCCAATAAGATAATAGTTGCTAAAACCTTCCCCTCTGAATTCAATACTAAAATTGAATCATCCCTACATAGACGTTATAAAAGTAAACGTAAAGAAGGTGAATGGTTTGAACTAGATTCCGAAGATGTTGATAATTTCATCAATGAATGTCAACAAATACATGATGTCTTTGATGGTTTAACCAAGTCTGGTAATCCTTTTATTTAAATTTACTAAAGTCTGGGTCAAAATGTGTTACATTCGGTCTTGGTCTAACTTCTTTTGGTGTTGGTCTATATTCATCTGATATATACTCACCAAACTCTTCAAGAATTCTATACTTTCGTATTGGACTATACTTTTCCTCAACATCAAAATCCTTACAAAAGAAATTCCAATTAGCACCTCGACTCATTCCAATATTACTTCTACTTGGTTTCATCCAATCAGTAACTTCGGACATTGCCCTAACGATGATTTTTAATAACTCATCATTAGGGACTGTCTTTGATAATTCTCTACAATATTTCTTCGTTAGTTTCTTCATTAGTTAAATTCTATAGCATCATAATCAACTGGAATATCTAATGTTCCTTCGATATAGTCTAAGTTTTCACATTGAACATCTTCAAAATCAAAATCTACTCCACCATATTTTAAACCCTCAGTAAAACCTTCTAAGTATTCATCAATCTTATCATGGTAAGCATCACCAGTGACTTTTAATGACCCATCAATATAGAGAGCCGTTACACCATCACCACCATCACTAAACCATACTTGTTTTAGTATCTTTGTTTCCATTAGTTATCATTTTGTGAGTCAACCTCATATAGAGTTTTAATACTCTCTTGTAGAACATCATATGAATCATATGAATACTTGTTTAATACCCCAGAATATGTCTTCACATCTGGTTGATTAAGAATTATTCTACCAGTCTCACTATTGAAATGAATACCAGCGATAGCTTCATCAGCAACCAATACTTGTTGTTCTGGTGTTAATTGGTCGAAGATAACCTCATTTACTGTTATATAAACATCGTTATCTGTTTCATACTTAACCAAAGGATTAGCCTTTGCCACCTTACATGCAACTTTTTTAATTGTGTCATCTGCTAGGATTTTAATGTTTACATTTCTTTCTAATGCTGTACTTCCAATTGCCGTTTCAAATACGTTAATTGTGTCTTGGTCTGCGTCTTGATAATTTGCCATAATTGTTTTTAATTTGGTTTTTATTGTTTATTTACTTATTTATTAATATTTAAAATGATACATGCACTTGCGATTAGTGGTGCATGTATCGTTAATTGTTTTCATAATCTATCTCATTTATTCCTTCAAAAAGGTCATAAATTTCAATCCTATCTCTACTGATAATCCATTCATCATAATCATCAATATCTGGCTCTAATTCAAATTCTTCAATATAGTTTCTGAACTTACGCATTGCAATACCAAGTTCTTTACCTTCAAGACCATACTTCTTTATTACCATCCCACCATTGAATTTATCCTTAGATTCTTTCTTCCTATCAATAATAAATTCTATATCATCAATTTGTTCAAATATATCTGCATTGGGAAACCAATCACTAACAATACCAAGGATATACTCCTTAGTGTCTTTATTGAATTTTTCATCATAGTTTGGATTAACCCCAATACCATCAACATACTCAAGAAATGACATATATGATGCCCTCTTCATGTTACGTTCTCGATTAATTTTATTAAGATTTTCAAGTCTATAATCTACTGGATTAAAATACTTAGAAGTTGTTACAAACTTGAATATTTCATCAAGTGTGTCAAACCCTTCTATCCATTTTGTATAATCCAGGTCAAGGAAATCAAATATCGCAGAATAATCTGTAGATATGATTATCTTAGCCACGTTTTGACCATTGTAATAATGGTTATACCATAGACCTTCTTGCCCATACTTAAGACCAATCTTATGTGATAGTCTACCAGTAAGATTACCTAGGTCATTAAACGCTAGATAATGATAATTAGATATATAGTATTCTGGCTCACAAGTAATAAAATCTACTTGAATTTCCTTATAATCGAATGAATACGCATTACCATTATGAAATATCTCATTAGGATTGAACGTAGACTCAATATAAGTACGCATATCGCCCTCAAATCCCTCAAGTGATACGATTATATCAATATCACCAAAAGACTCCTTAGAAGCGAAATAACGAGGTATAGAGTACTTGATGAAAGTACTTGACATGATGTCAAATATCTCATCCTTTACCTTATTAAACTCATCTTTCTGATACCGTCTGGTATATGTATTTTTTAGTGCACGTCCCCCCATCTTATTCTATTGTTTTAATTGCTCAATTTCTTCTTGTAAATGTTTAATTCGAGCTTGTTTTTCTTTCTCTTTTTGCTCATTTTCTTTAGTAACTAGTTCTTGAAGTTCCCCTTCAGTGGCTCTAGTTACTAATGAACCATAAACATCATATTCTTCATGGTCACAATGATAATCAATTTGAATGAAATTTGCTCCAGCATCTTCAGCTTTTTGAATCAAAGCTTTTAAATCTTCAATAGGGATATCTTTGGATTCTCCATTGGTTTCTGAATCTATAATAACATCAACATCACAATCATCATTATATCTTTTAATTTCACCTTTTGTTAAAAATTGAAACCATGGATATGCTCCCCATAATTCTTCACTACTTTCTTCAAATACTACTTTACGTTTTAATTTAATTTCCATATTATTTAATATTTAATAAACCCACCTTTAATGAGTCTGTGAATATATTTTGAATGTTCCATATTTTTTTCATTTGCATGTCCAAGACTCATATGAAGACCGAAAAATGGTCTACCCAATCCTAACTCAGCTCTAATATCATGCAACCCCGTTCTATCTTCCTCTGGTACTTTGAACCACCAGTGTCCTTTACTCCCTTCATCATCCGAATCAGTCCTTGGGTCTAAGTCTATTACAACCTCAAACTCTTTGTTATGCCACTTAGCTTTAACTTCTTCCCACTTCCCATTCATGTCTGATGCTCTATCATTGATGAATGTTACGTGTCCACGCCTAAGTGGTTTGTTAAGTGTTATGTTATATCTTCTTTTGATGAACCAAGCATAATACTCTGCTATTTCACCACCAAACATAATCATAGCTGTCTTTTTCCATACAGATTGGTTACCATGTTTCTTGGTAACATCCTTTGGGTCAAACTTAATTATTCCTTTTACTATAACTGTATTCTTTTTCACATTACAAATATAATAAAAAAAAATGAATAATCAAAGCCTTATTTAAGCTAATCTTAATGTTATTAAAAATTCTCTAAGAAAAGCATTCTTTTCTCCACCGATTTTCTCAACCCACTTACTGTAATGAACCTCATTTTGTTTATTGATTTTTTCTACATCACCAATTCTACCACCTTCCATAAAATACTTAGGAATTGGTGTTGGTTCAAAGTTTGGGTATAATTTTCTATCAAACACTCTTTCATCCACAAGGAATACAACACCAGTAAGTGTATCATTAAGGTCTGGTTCTTTAAATTCTGATACTTGGATACCATTTTCAACCAATAGGTCTCTATGTTGTTGAAGACTACCATAAAACTTAGATTCTTTGTTCTCATTTGTAGTACCACCATTTAATATAATGTATGTCTTATCTTGAGATATCCATTTATTATATTTAACATTCACCCCACTAAGATATCTAACCATATCAGAATACTCATCCTTTGCATGTCCGAACTGAATTCCCTTTTGAATACCACTTAGGTTATATGGTACAAGACCATACATTCTATATTCCAGATATTTCTCGGTTTTTCTTGGTGTAGACCTTTCTTTAACCCTACAATTTCTAATAGCATTTAGGAATCGTTCTTCAGTTAATTCTGCTTCAAAATAATCAGCTTCAGAAAAACCACTTGTACTAAGAGAATCTATATCTGCATCATAATTATTTAAGTCTAAGATTCTAAGGCTAGAATCCAAACACCATTGGTATCCAGTTTTTTTAATTTCTTTCATTTTTACTTCTGTTTTTATTGGTTTATCACCTCGATACGTATCCAAGTCACCACCCATATTTCTTATTAACATTTCACCAAATGCTCCCATATTTTTTATTTATTTTATTATATCTAGTAGTGCTAATTCCATAAGATTAATAGCCATAAGCCTATTTTTATACATAGACTTATGGTAATTAATACTTAATTTAATCCCTAAACCCTCATGTTCAATAATGGTTGGGTAATAAACCATACCAGCAATTTGTCCACCAGGTTTATCCTTTGGTACATCAACGTATATTTTACATTGTTCTAATATCTCAATGCGTTGTTCTTCTATTGTCATACCAATTCTTGTTCAAAGAAGTAATCTCTAGCAATCTTTGAGATACCCTTATTAACATCTTTCATTTCAAGACCAGCTTTAATAACTAAATCTATATCTTCCTTGATAACATCTTGAATTACATCTTTAATATAACCACCAAGGTGTTTTCTATTAATGTCTCTACCACCATCGGTAGCATCATTAAACATTTGATTAAGTCTCCAGATAGGTGTTACCTCATCAACTACTCCATTAACGATTGCAAGTCTACCTTCATCTACTGGTTTAACAGTTTTAACGTTTGATTTACCAGCGTGTTTTTCACCTTTGGTTTTGAATCTAAGTTCGCCACCCTTGTATTCACCAATCCAAACGATACCCTCACCAATACCAGATACACCAAGTTGCTTTGCAACTGGACACTCATCTTCAACATATTTAATAAGTTCTACAAATTTGTTTTGTGCAACCTCTGGATGATTGAAATCAACATCAATTTCGAATGTTTCGAATTCGTTGATATTCCAACAAGTATCAGTTTCTGGGAATCTAATTTCAGATACATCAATCCAAAATGAAACAAATTCTGGGTCAGAAGGTTTTGAAATCTTACAACCTACAGTATAAAGTGATTTTGGTAGGTCTTTAATTGCAACAATACCTTGGATATTACCACCAGCCCATTCCCCATAAAGAGAAATAGTGTAGATTGAAGTATCAATAGAGTGAACTTCTTTAATATGGTTAAGTGTATTAAGAAATAACTGTTCTTTAGATTTAACAAAACTAGCAAAACCAAAGTTATCTTTACCTATTGTAAGAGGTTGTTTCTTTGATTGTGGATATAAACCATCTTGGTCATTATAACACACACCAGCATTTGTTCCATGAAGTTTCACCGTACCCTTAAAAGTAATGGTCGGTAATTCGGCAAGTTCATCATAAATTGGGTCACCATCTTCAGTAATCCCAACAAATGTTGCCATTCGCCTAACATTAGCAACTACATTTCTGAATTGCTCTATACTTGGAAATTTAATAAGTTTCATAATACTTGTATTTTGTACAAATATAGTGAAACTTATTAAATTATGCAAGGTTTTTTAGAAGTTTCTTGTATCTTCTACGAAAAGTGTCGGGTTATCATTTAACCAATCATACATTGGTTTTTGCATTGGACCTGGAACTGGATACCCACCCATATATACAACATCATTTACGATATGAAATGATTCACCATCATGTAGGTGAATCGTATCATTATAATTTGGTAAATGTAAATCTTGTTTATGTTTGAGTCTAAGTACTTTATTAACTACTCCCATATTAACTTAATTGTTTAGCAATATCTTCAAGTTCTAGTTGTGTTCTAAGTTCTGGACTAATTAATTTATTTAGTCTAGATTCTAATGTTGCCAACTCAGTTTTCTTACTAGAAATTTGAATTTTATTTATTCTTGTTTTGAAGTCGGTTTTCCAATCTTCAACGCTATAACCAAACCACGTAAATGGTGTTGCTTTGACATTTAATTGTTTCATAGCCTCAGCATGTGAGCCTTGTCTTTGTAATAGTTGTGCCATCGCCTCAACAATTACATTCACATCACCAATAGTATTAATATTAACACTCTTAGATGATGATAAATCATATCTAAATGCACAATTTGTAACCCAATTAGGTCTTTCTGCACTACTGATTTCTTCTTTTTTCTTTTGAACTACCTTGAATAGTTCTTGTACTACTTTGTCGTTTGTATTTGCCATTATCTTCCGAATTTATTTAATTTTACTTTACTTCCACTTTCCATCTCAACTAATACATCATTGAATATCATATTTTCTATATCTTCTTTGGTGTAAATAACCTTTTTATCATAATAATTCCTACTTTCATATTGTCTAATCAATCTTCCCTCATTATTAAATAAATATCTATATTGTCTATCAACACAATAACCCTTAAAGGTTGCATCATCTCCATAACCACTCCAATCTTCTCTAATATTATTTTGCATCACACCATTTGGTGTTTTAGTGAAAAAATTACCAACTAAGTTTCTATTATAAATATAATCTGATTTACTAACATCAAAATTAGTCACCTTACATGGTGTTATATCTAACTTAACTGGTGCAGAACCATGTCTTGAATTATGGAACTCTTCCAATAAATCAGAATAATTATGTACTGGTTCTTGGGATGTTCTAACTGCTAATTTAGTAAATCCAGTATGTTGTACATATTTGCTTTGGTAATCCTTTTTAATTTCGATACCTTCATCTATAAACACATGACATTTTTTCGATTGTGACCCATAATTATTACCCCTACTATATGTGAAATCATGATAATCAAATCTACCTAAGTAAATCAATTCTTTATTATCCTTAGTTGTATATGAACAACCAGCAAGCATGTCTTTTCTAGTTACTTTCTTTTTTTGAAGGCTAGTATATTCTGCCGAAGTTTTATATTCTTGTGATGTTAATGGTAAAAGAACTAACTCTTTACCAGACCATGAATACACAAATTCACCCTCAAGACCTTTACCTTTGCTTGAAGTACATTCTTGAAGAATAAATAATAGGTTTGCAACACTTATTTCAAATTCAAAACCTCTTGGGTCATAAACTCTAATATATTCATTTCTCGCATTATATCCGTAACTTTGTCTAGCACCACCAACACCCTTATTTAATACAAACCCTTCGGTTGGTATATTATCAATTTCAGTGTTATCTATCTTATTATCTCTCCAACCATTCCAACTGGTTTCTTTTCTAAGTTTTCCCTTATCATCCCAATAGATAATATAGGCTAAGTTGCCAGTATATGTATCGGTACGTTTTTGGTATCCTACATTTATTTTCTTCGGTATAAATAAATTTGTGTTCATAATTGTTTGTTTTAATAGTTTGTTTTAATAGTTATTTTTAATTGTTTATTTGCTTAAATATAAGCATTTTTTATGGAAAAGTAAAGGGTTTATATCAAACAAATCCAGTTTTTCTTGGTACTGCTCTTTCTTCAACTTCTGTATCATATCCGTCCTCATCAATCTCTTCATTTCTAAAACCCATTCCATTACTTCTATCATACTTACTCTTAAGTTCAGATGATTTTCTAATCTTATCGATAACATCTAACTCGTTGGTGATATCATTTAATACAATATCAACCGTAACGCTCATTTCTAGTGTGTCATATCTCAATTTAAGCATCTTAATTGAGTTATAGATATGTGCTCCACTAACACCAGCCTTATAGAATTTATTGACGATTTCCCCATTCACATAAACCTCAAATTCTCTACCTTTAACTAATTTAAAGTTATGTTTTAATGACTTGATAATGATATCCCTAACATTACCTTTGGTTATATTATCAAATAGGAGTGTTTTATCGAATCTACCAGGTCGTTGTGCAGCCAAATCTAATAGGTGTGCAGCGTTAGTTGTTGCAATAACACCAACATCATTACTTAACTTATCTGTACCATCTAATATGTCTAAGAAGTCACCTAAAAGTTGTGAGAATCCACCACTATTTCTACTACCCAATGATAAATCAATATCATCAAATATTATCAGTGATGGTGATAAAAGATTGGCCAATTCTACCTTTTCATGTAGTAGTTCACAAATTGGTGTTTTAATAACTGTTACACCTAATTTATTTAATTCATTGGCTATGATAATAGTTGATTCTGTTTTACCAACACCTGGGTTACCCACCTTTAAATATCTTAATACCTTTCCAGATTTGTTGTATATCTTAACAAATAATCGTAAATCTTCCATGATACCATCTGGTAAGTAAATATCATCAAATGTTTTTGGTTCTATGGTTTTAACTTCCCAACTATATTGTTTTCTAGGCATGGTAAAATATGACCCCTTTAGGTTTGAAACATCCAACGCAGAATATAAAACATACTTATAAATGTAATAACCAGTAAATTTAGATAACCCATTAGATGAAATCTTTGTGTTATAAATCATCTCACCATTATGTATGTATTTATATAATCTTAACGAATATTTATTACCATCAAATGTGAACATAATTGAAACACCATTTTGGTTTCCAGAATGGTCATAGATATCTGAATCTTTCTCAATTATATTATTACTAGTGACTAATGTATCATAAGTAATACCAGATTTCTTTTCTAACTTTTTATCCCTATTAAGGTAGCCAAAAAATGTACCAATTATTCTAAATACTGCCGAATTAGTTTCAATATCATGGTGTGGTCTATGATTATAATCTAATACATTATTTTCTAATACTTTTGCAATTTTCTTATTCATAAATTCACATTTTGTCTGTTATATTTTTTTTTCTTTTGGGTTTCTAATAGCATATCTAAATGCTCCCATAATGGGTCTGCTAACCTATCTTCTTTTTGAAGTATAGATTTGAATGTATCATATTCTTTAGCATACATATCAATCTTACCACCATGTTCAATATTGGCGATTCTGTCTGCCACCTTAATAATTACTGCATCGGGATTTGTTGCAGTTTTTGGAAGAGTTTTTGCTTTTTTCTCATCTCTAGTTCTACCTAGTTCATCAGTTACACAAAACACCATTTCGGCTATTTCAAGACCGAAGTGTTTTTTAACCTTATTATATGATATTGCACCATCTTCCATCGCATCGTGAAGGTATGCAGCACATATGTATTTTGGTTGTACAATACTAAATCTCTCTAATACTCGAACAACATCATCTAAGTGTTTTTCATATGGAAAAATATCATCATAACCTTGCATCCCATGTGCTCTAATTGCCACTAATCTAGCTTCCGTAATTTCTTTTTGTGTAATTTGCATTTTAATAGAATTTTCGTTTATTTATTTTTTGTGTTGTTAAATGATAATGATAACAATGGGTACATTTATATACCACTAATTTGGTGTCTTCACTTGGGTATTTAGTATTAATATACTTAGCGTTTTCAATTGCTTCTGTATCAGTATCCCACCTAGACTTAGGCTTCCCACTTTTAGAGATGCAACTAAATTCACCATAGTCTTTACCCTTTACCATCTTATTGTTATGTAACTACCATCCCTTTGGTCATCACTTTGTGTGACTGTAAAACCCCTATTTCTAAATTCTTCGGCAGTTAATTTTTCTCCATAAAAACTTAGGCTAATATATGTACCATTCCTACCTACTTCAGCCTTAATAGCGTTTTCAATCTTATCTATTTCTAGAGATACTTTTTGACCTAATACCTTATCAGATGCTTCTTTTGCCCATTGGGCTGTAATTGTTTTATCCATATCTATTTCCTACCAGTTAATATATAATATTCTGCACCAGGTCTATTTGGACCATCATCCTCACCCATATAGAATGTAAATTTCCAACCCAGTTTTTTATAATACTTTTTAATTTCCTTCGCAATTTTCTTTCGTCTAGTTTTGTTTATTTCACTAGAAACAAAACCACCAGTACATTCTATGATGTGTGTTGGTATATGAATCTCTGAAACATCAAAACTTTCTAAAATTCCAAAATCTATAAGTCTCTCACACTCTTTAAATGCGATTACTTCCTTATCTGTTAGTGGGGCATTAACTAACCCATCAATTAAATCATCAAATTTTATTCCCATAATTTATTCTCCTTTATATTCATATTCTTTTACAGCAAGAAACTCTTTAAACTCATCTTCTAAGTCTTGCTCAATAATAAAATCCCATAAATAACCTTCCCAATGTCTCGTTACCTCTAAAGAGTTCGTATTAATATTTCCAGCCATATCTATTTTGTTAAACCCAATTTAGCATCATATATATCGACACACTCTTGGAATGAATTAGCTTCAGTCTTATCATCTCTAATTAATTTAAACACTGGATGCAATACTGAATGATTTCCCTTTCTATCTTTTGATAATCCAGAACATTTAATCTCTACAATTCCACCTAACAACGTATCTTGATTTTCGGTAATATGTTTCATCATATCTTCTTTCATACCACCTGGACTAGTCTTTAGGATACCATCAGATGACTCTACATTAAGAGAACTAATAACATCAATGTTCTTACCAGTACCGTAGTTAAAACCTACTATAACCAAGTCTAAATTAACTTCAATCTTAAGCTTTATTTGGGTGTTAGGTTTTCCATTCTTCCATTTACCATCATATGCTTTAAGTATTGTACCTTCCTCACCATTTAACAATGCTTCTTTGAAGTGTTCAATAGCTTCCTTGTAATCCTTAACCTCTTTTGACTCTATCAATGATATCATCTCTGGTTTATGTGTTTCAAGTAATCTAACAAGTCTTTCTTTTCTTTCATTATAAGGTGTTAATGATTCCATTGCGAAATACTCATCAACATCAATAACGTCCCAAACAATATAACGAATCTTATTCTTCATTTCATCAAAATCGTCATGCTTCTTGTTGAAAGCTACTATCTTCTTAGCCGTTGCTTCTGGTGTTCTTTCTTCACGTTTACCTTCAATATCAACTATTGAGGCGATGATACCATTTGCAGTGTATCGGTCATACCCATCAACTGTAAATTCACCATTTAAAACACAATCCTCGAATTTATTTAAATCCTTAAAAATCTTTGCATTACCAATATATGTTGGGTTTCCATCTCTAGACTCTAAATCAGTATCATTACCTTGGATGATTGCGTTTGCATATCTACCATCTGCTTTAATATCACTAACAACCTTTTTAGATGTAGCAAATAATTTATGTACCAATGCTTCTGAAAATGGCTTCGCACCCATATAAGGTGTCTTTTCAATAAGTCCAGGTATCACCTTATTCATAAGGCTCGTACCAAGACCGAACTTTAAACTTCTATCAATGATTCTTTCAAGGATATAAGCATTATCAGAAGTAGTATTTTCAAGTAAGGTTTTTAAGTAACCAACTGCGGCATGTCCAGTTAACTCTTTATTAGAAAAGGTATCTAATTTAGCTAGAATTTGTGGTAATGAATAACAACACCCATTATTCAATGGAAGATTAAGATTCTTATACTCTGGAATTTGTTTTATATAATACTTAACCCTTTTGGATTTAGCTTTATACAAGACTTCCTTAAGTAATTCGTTATCCTTATACTTAGAAAGTACCGCCATCTTATCGTTGTTACCACTAGTATTTGCAATTTCATCTAAAATACCTTTAATCATATCGTTTATATTTTTTTAATATTTTACCATTACCATGATAATTACTAGGTATACCACAAGCCTTAATCGATTCTTCTCTCAATTTATCTTGGATATACCTATAAAATTCTATATATTCTTCAAACTCTTTAGATAACCTTATATCAATCATAACATCTTGTAAAGTACTTTATTGTCATAATTTAACATATGTTCTCTAACAGTTGTAAAGTCTTCATGTTTAAGACTAAAGAACAACCCAGTGAATTGTTTAAGGTCATCTTGTGCTAATTCAAATACTTTCATAGCATAGTCCTTGTTTTCTTCACGTGTATCCTCTGTTGGTACAAATGGTTTAAGAGTTTCACAAGCAGTTTCCAACTTATCCAATAGGATATTATAGTTGGTTTTAAGCTTTGTGATTTCTTCTGCTCTTTCTGGGAAAGTAGCAACAAACTCATCTATTTCATTAGTCTTAACAACACCCATTATTGCATGTTCTGATGTCTTAGATTTAAGGTGGTGAACAGCAACATAAGCTGGGTTCTTAACCTTAATTCTATTATGATTATCATCAACAATAACATATCCTTCTTCATCCCAAGGCATATCTATGAATGTTTTCATTAGTGTTTCAATACTTGAATCTATATTGTAAGACTCAACATGTGGTAAACCAAGCATTCTTGCTATAGTACCAACACCATCATATGAAAACTCTTTTAAGTTGGAAGTATTTCTAACAGTTAAAAGTGTTACAGATGATACACCGTGTGGTTTAACCACAATATTGTATGGAGTTGTTAACTCAAATACATAGGTGAAATCTTTATCTAAAAAATTGATATCGAAGTCACTGTATTTACCATTAATGGTTTGCCAGAACAATTCGTTAAAGGTTGTACCTAACTTGTTGTTTACTTCTCCTTCTCCTTCTGCCATACCAGTAGTAGCTGCAATCCATATTTCTTTATGGAAATCCCAATATAAGTTGATACAAGTACCATCTTCTTTTTTTAGGATACGTGCAGTATTATTATCTATGGTAGCAGCATGCCCTTCAGCACTGTTGAAGAACTTTGTAAGACCAAGACACATAACTTTCAATGTATCTTTCTCAAGAATTATACCTCTACACTCTTGTACAATCGCTTCACCCATTGGTGACTCAATTTGAGAGTATTTCAATAGAATTTTGTTTTCATAGACCTTACACTTTAGACTAAATGTGTCTAATGTTTTGGCTAACCCATGTTCCTTTATGTAATTTACTACCTTTAACATTTTATTATTTATTTTTATATTCTACAAAGATAGTAAAATAGATTCAAACATACAAGTTTTTAGTGGATTAATATCCAATCATAATTTTCTGGTCTTTGGTTGTGTGGTGGACATTCCAATTTTGGATGCATTACCCATACAACACCATCTACGGTCATTTCTGTATAATCACATCTACATTCCTTATCTGGGTCTTCGAAATCTTTAGCAATTCCACATGATGTCATTAAATAAAATAACACTGTGGCTAAAACGATATATAATATTATTCTTAATATTCTTTTCATAATTTTGATATTAATTCAGCCAAGTCTTTGCTTGCTGATACTGCATCTTTAAAAAATACGGCAGAACCACCACCATTTATAAAGACATTAACATATTTTTCTCTATCATCAACAAGGATATCTCTCTTACTATTAATAACTCTAGCTTTATCTGTTGTAATTTCAACGTGGTCAATTATATCACCGAAGTGCTTCTCAACCCATTCTCTTTTCTCTTTAACAGATGGATTGTTTGGGTTATTTTCATTACCCACTGGTGAACTAAGAATGTTTGGTTTAACACCAGTTAATCTGTGTGCCAACTTAACCATTTCTCTACCACCATCAATCAATTCTAAATTACCATAGAACCCAACTCGACCTGCTACCTTGAACACATTATTATTGTAGTTCTTGTAGATTTTTTTAAGTCTCCTTACGTTTTGATTATTTGGGTCTGCATTTATTTCTGCATTAAACTTAAGTTTAATTTCATCGTTACTTAATCCCTCATAGTCTGGAAATTCAGATGCGATAGTATCGTCAAGAATTTTTCTTAATCCTTTAAGTTGTGTGTCATTTCTTAATGATGCTTCCATATCTGCTAAAACACCATCTAAATCAAACCAAACTTGAATGTCTGACGTTTCTCCACTTTCCATTAAATCTTCTTTATTAACATCACCAATTGACTTGAACGAATTACCCCCAGCATTGTTTGCTATGGTAACGTGAAAAAATCTATCTGGCTCTGGGTTAGCTTCACCAACCGATGCAAATATTTCATCAACAAAGGTTTTCAACTCTTCTTGGTTTGTTACTGCCAAAACATAAGTTACCTTACCTTGTTCTTTTCTATAAACAAACTTACCATGACCCAATTCAACATTAGGTATTGGAATATTTGATAAATCTTTACCATCGAACAAACCCTTAAGAGGTTTGAAACTTCTAATACTTGTAAGTGTTGCGTGAAACATATCCCTAGGTAATTTAGTCATTACCTCACCAGTGGGTTCTTTTGGAATATTCATAACTTCTAACTTAGATTTAAGTGAATCATCTAAACCTAAAAGAAGACCAATGCCAACCTTTAATCCAGATGATTCCTTAATAAGACCCTTAGATTTAAGGTGTCTTTGTTCGGCTAATACATTAGCCTTTTCTATATTCTCGATTTTATCTTTCTTTCTCATAATTTACCCCCTTGTGCTTTAACTATTTTTTCAACTGTTACTACACCAATACCTTGATGTGAACGTATCATTTTTTCTATTGTTGATAATGGAACTCCGTGAGTGTTTCTCTCTGCTAATTCCTCGGCAGTACATCCACCAGTACCTATATCAACAATGGTTATATTGTCTTCATCATAACCTAATTTAAGTGCTTCAATAACATAAGCTCTAAAGTCTTTAATTTTTATGTTAGTGTTATCAATTATCACTGGTGATATACCCTCAACCATTGATGCAATGGCATTCTCTAAATTTTCACAATGTACTCTATAAAGTGAACCCCAGTTATTTGTTTCTTTCATTGTTGTAAAAAAACCAAAATAATCACCAGTAGCTTCAATTATACCATCTGTTGAGTGTACTATACCATCACCTATTAGTCTTTCAACTTCCGTTGATTTACCAGCTCCAGGTACACCCCTTAGTATTATTAATTCTTGGATAGGTCTTGTAATACCTACACCTATCATATTTTCTTTCATCTTTTCTTTCTTAATTCTTGAAGGTCTTCAAATGTTATTAATTTCCAACCACCATTTTCTGCTTTTCCTAAACTATGTAATTCATCATCACTAAATCTAAACGCATAGTTTGCCGTTCTTTCAGTATCATATATACCAGGCAGCCAAACTCGGTGACTTGATATTACATATGTTCCATCATCAGTTTTATATATCATAATTTATTATTTTACCACCAATCTGCGTGGTAGTCAGCTTCGTCTTCATCAGACATATGGTTAATACTACCTTTACCATTACATCTATTACATGTACTAGTTTCTGTTACATCATCGTGCATACTAACTAAATAGTCTACTACACCTGCTCCTTTACATTCTTTACATTTTGCCATAACTAATTTATTTAATAAGCAAATATAGTCAAAAAAATCTAATTATGCAACAATAATATCAAAAGCTTCATCATAAGTTGGTATTTCAAGACTTCTAATCATCTTTTCAACTATCTTAACTGGAACTGCATCTTCTCTATTCGCATTTTGACTGATAAGTCTATCATATGGTACTTCTACATATACAATTGTTACTAACCCACCATATTCTTCAAATAGTCTTGTCCACCTACTTCTAGTATCTGCTATAATATTGGTTGCATTGAATACAAAATTCTCATGTTTTCTCATTAAAACCTTACATCTTTCCTTTGCTTCTTGATAAACTCGACCATTTCCTTTCTTATCGGTTGGTTTAACCTTAAATTCGGTTCTAATGGCATCTAGGGAGACCATAGGGAGACTTTTTAATAATATTGATGCATATCTGTCCTTTCCACTTCCAGCGACCCCACACATCATATAAACACCAAATTTAGAATCATCATATGGTAGGTATTCTAGAGGTTTATTTTTACCTATATAATTAAATCTATGTAATCTATCTTTGAAGACATATCGTGAAGAACTAACACCTAATTCAGTTGCCATCATTTTATAGTATTCTACCTTTTCTAATAGTTCTTCTTTATCCACACATTCTCTACCTAACACATCTGCTTTTGCTAACATAGCCAGGTGATTATTGTTAACATATAGTGATGTTTCAATGATTGTTTTACCAAGTGTTTCATCATCTCGCCAAAGTGGAATACCATGAAACCTTATTAACTTACAAATTCTCTCTCTAATCTTATAAGGTGTTTCAATATCTTTATAGAGTATATTCCTAGCAGTAAATTCACCCCTTTGTGCGTGTCTTGGTGCAACGATACATTCTCTACCATATCTAAAGTCGGTTGTAGTTGTAGAACGCTTTTCAATATCATGCATAAGTGCAGATACAACCATAATATGTTTATCTTGGTCATTTAGTGTTTGGAATTCATTAAGACCAATCATTGCTTCTACAACAGCTTTGGTATGAATCTGTACATCACCCTCAGAATGCCATATAGCATCTTGGGGGACATCTTTCATATCTCTAAACCAATCATAGGCTTTTTCGATACCATCCCAATCAACACCCGACATTACGTCATAATATTTAAACTTCCAATTCATAATTTATTATTTTAACCTTACATCATGTGGTTCATCCTTAAAAGAACCACACATACAAGGTATATCAAAATTTATATTATTTTTATCATTTCTATATAAAAAATTAATTTGATTACCAACAGCGAAGTGGTCAACTAATATTCTAATCCCATATTTGGCTCTACTCTCTAAATCAGATTTATAACTAAATAAATCACCATCTATATCACCAATTATTTTATCAGTTACATCATATAAATGACATAACATTTCTATCGACATTATAATACACCTAAGACTTTCATCGTTGGTTTTTTCATGTAACTTAGTTAAAAACCCTTGATTTCTCTTCATGAATTCAGCCCTTTGTTCTTCTCTTGTTCTACTAGCTCTAAAACTCATTATTTTGTTTTTACTTCACTAACCCTTTTTATATTATTACCACTATTTGGTTGTCTTAAACTATCAAGTATTTTTAATTCAGTATTAGACATTCTATCTGGTGTTAAGAAGTAATCTTGTTCAGTAACACCATTTATTTCAACCTTAAGACCTAATCTTTCAACCTCAAATATATCATCTGCCATAGATTTAATATACCTTAAACTTTCATTAGAATGTTTTGAAGTGTTAAATATATATTCCCTATGTTGGATTCTTAACGAATCTGGTAAATAGGTAATACTTTTTAACGAATATCTTGGATACACCGTTGGTTCAATATTGCAAGATGACAATAGGATAATCGGAATTAATCCGATTATGATGCTTAATTTTTTCATAACTTTTCACTTTTTTTAATTGCTAATTCTTTTGATGACCCAATTAATTCATATAAATCATCTGGATGCATATATTTTTCCCACTCATTTCCATCAGAAATATGGAACTTCTCAGCCAACATATGGCAACTATCCGTAAGTAAACCATCTTCATCGAAGTTTTCTTTACATAATGATATCCCATTCTCTTTAACGTATCCACCATTTGGCATATCATTTCGGTCTGTAATATGGTGTGCATCAAGATAATGTTCTGGGAAATCTTGTTCTGAAAAATCTTCACCACAACGTCTACACTTGTAGTTATCACGACCAAATGTATCATCTCTAAACTTACGTCTTATTTGCTTCTTATTTTTCATTTTTCTTATGTTCATGTATTAACTTTGCTCGTTTCCAATTTCTAGTCCAATGTTCATCAGTTGATACGTGGTCTTTACGCACATACTTGAATATATTCTCATGTTGTAATTCAACATCAAACTCATCATAATTTCGAGTTACAAGCCCTTCTTTACTACATGCTTTACCGAAACCGTTTTTAGCTAATACTTGAAATGAACTAAATTCACTAGATTTTGCGGATTCACTTATAACATGTTCTTGTATTTGTTCTTTGGATAGTAATTTAATGTCATTGATACCTATTTCTGGTACTGTTGGGAAATCAAATATATCTGCATACCATTTCACTTCTTCCCAACTAAGCCACTTATCAAGTATCCTTACTCCAAATAAATAGAAGTGTTCTGATATAAGTGGATAATGAATTGAATGTACTGCGTAAATATCTTCACCAAATAATTCTATATCACCTTCTTTAAGGTCATTCTTAATCATTTCATACTTAGGTTTCAAGTGTGTTGCCCAAGGGTTTGTAGTAGGTGCTGCATGACTCCTTGCGAAGATACCAACACCATTAAGACATCTATTCTCACCATCTAACTTTTCAGTGTCAATAGTTTTAGACATTCTTTGGATATGCTCATACCAATCCCTATTGATTCTGTCATCAGATGTTGTACCTGGACTAAAATCGTAGTGATATGTTCTCCCATATTTTCTACTAATACTCATTTTATATATTATTTAATTGCTACCCAGGTAGCAATATTCACCATAATTAACTAAAAATTGCTACTCTGGTAGCAATCCGTTATTGCAAATATACTAAAAATATTTTAATTAATCCGCATAATTCGTAAAAATCTAATAAACATGAAGAAACTAATAATAAACAATCCAACCGTTTCGGTCATAAAGAGGTTAATAAACCCAAAAAAGAATATTAAAAGTGTTATAAAGATTATTAATGAAGCCACCAATTTAAACTGTTTCGACACTACTGTAGAATAATAGGTAACAATAAATGAATTACCAAGAAAAAATATAATTGCAAATGTATTGTGGGTAAATCTCCATTCTATTGGTGGGAAAATTGCAACACATATAAGACAAATACCCAGCACGATATTATATCTCCTAACATTATAAACCACACCATCAATCATGTATAATAATCCACATAAAATTAATGATAACAAATAAAGATAACTAATATCTGAATATGCGTAATCACTAATACTATTTAGCATTTTATCTTGAAATATGAATAAAAGAATTGGAGTCCAAAAGAACATAATAGATAAAAGTAATTCTATCTTTATCAGACTCTTTAAGGTTTTTTTAATATGCATTTTATGTATTTATGGGGTTTATTAATAAATACATATTAAGTACCAAATTATTTTATATTATTTTGATTATTTTTACTTTTTAAAATCAACACTCATATTGGTAAGAGATTGTGCAACCAACCCATTCCAACCACGAAATTTACCCTCATTTAAAACTTGCCAACCAGACCATTTAACAACATGTGGTTCTTCAGTATAGATATCTCCAGACCAGTCTTTTATGAAATAAGTATAACCCATATAGTTATCTCGATGCATTGAAAATACTTGAACTGAAGTAGTCATATCCACATCCAACCCAGTTTCTTCTTTAACTTCTCTAGCTAATGCTTCTTTGAAAGTTTTATCGGTATCATCTACTTTACCACCTGGAAGACCGAAGTCATTATGGTCATCTTTTCGACTAACACATAAAACCTCACCATCTTCATTAAGGATTACACCTTGTACTGCATATTTCATAACTTTACCATTTTGTTAACCCAATTGGTTCTTAATGTTTCTTGTTTATCTGAAGATAAATCTGGAAATCCCTTTTGGTAAAATTCAATACACCTAGGGTCTGTTTCATTTGTTAGTTTAATCATATCTTTATGTTTTTACAAAGATAGACAAAAAAAAGGGAAATATCAACTATTTCCCTTAATTTTTAACCACCCCTTCTGGATGATGTGTTTTTTCGACTCTGTGGTCTCGTCTGATTACGTCTTTGTATTGTATTGGTTTTCCTAATATTAGTATTATTTGTTCGTCTAACATTTGTGTTAGTGCGTCTAACATTTGTATTGGTTCGGTTAGATTTATAATTATTAGTCCTTCTAACATTTGTATTTGATTCCCTTCTTAACTTTGGGTAGTAATTAGCATCTCTTGTTACCCTACGACCATTATAATAATAGTTTTGGTTACTTCTACCCCTATATGGACTAATACCACGCTCCCTACAATATCTAATGTAATAAGGATGGTTATGATAGTAATGTATCATACCGTAGTCGTCATACCAGACTTGATTATGGAAAAAATAAGGGTTGTTTGAATAGAAACTATTCATGTAGTTGTAATCGTAATAAGAAGAGTTGAAGTAATCTGGGTTGGTGTCAACCGTAACTCTAGTAGAGTCGCAAGAACTAAATAGTAATGCAACAAATAGGATAAGTATTAATTTAAGTGATTTCATATAATATAAATATCAAGTACCATACCAAAGAATATGTTAAAGTTTTTCATCTTTGATTTCTTCTTCAAATTTGATTCTACCCTTTTCTTTTACTTTATCCCAATTTTCCTTTAATACTTCTTCCATTGCTTCTCGAAGGTGTTTGTTAGCACACATTAAATAATAACCCTTATGTTTTTCGGGTATTCCAAATGTATCAAATGCTTCAAGTATTTCATCCTTACCCTTACAATAACATGCGATATCTTGCCATAATTCTGGATAAAATGCTGCAAGCATATCCCACCTTCTTTCTATAGTAAACTCAATCATAATAATATTTTTAGTGACCCTAGAGAGATTCGAACTCCCATCTCACCATCCGTAGTGGCGAATTCTATCCGTTGAACTATAGAGCCATTTTAGTGAGGGTAGAGAGATTCGAACTCCCGATTTCAGCTCCGCTACGGATAGTGGTTTCGAAGACCACCTCGGCTACACCCCCAATTATAATTTTCTAATACTTCCCATATCAACATCTAGGCTTACCCTTAATTTATAATCAATTTCAGATTCATTATCACATTCATTACAATAAAAGTGGATTTGTTCAGTATGATTGATTACTGGATATGATAAATAATCAGACTCTAAATCTGATGTTATTTTTTCACCACAATGTGGACAAATCAATTCTATTATAATTGGTAAATAAAGTCGCTTTGAAGCAATTTCAAAATCCTCTCCTTTTACTCTAAATTGTTTAGGTTTATGCATAACTTATAATTTAGTTGCGTGCATCGGGTTCGAACCGACTTAACTGTCGTTATGAGCAACAGTCCTTTCCTCTAAGCCACGCAATATCACTATTCAAGTGATAGAGCATATACTAATGCTTCATCATGATTCTTGAATGTTTCAGTACCAAATGCTTTTTGTTTTCCGTTGGTAATGATGAAACGCTTTCTACCAAAGTCAAATCTTACTTTATGATTTAATCCTTTAGAACTTTTTGATGGTTTACTTAATTTGTTTTTTCTTACTCCCATTTTTTTTGTTTTTATTATATTAATTTAATTACTAAAATATTTATAAAAAGATAAAGGTGTGCACTTTGTCTGACCTATATAAACTTAGCCTTGTATAACTTGAGTACGATGCTTACACACATTCACATGACGAGTTTTACTTTATCTTAGTAGCGGGAGTGGGATTCGAACCCACGGGGTCTTTCGACATGAGGATATGAACCTCACTGGCTGCCATCTACCGACTACCCCGCAATATATCTTTATTTGTGACTCTACCAAGATTCGAACTTGGATTATCGGTTTAGAAAACCGAGGTTCTATCCTTTGAACTATAGAGCCAATTTGTGACGGCCACGGGGTTCGAACCCATATTTTCAGCTCCAATTACCCTTATCGATTTAGAAGACCGATGGGGCTACACCGCCAGGTTGTGAGGAATACAAGACTCGAACTTGTATCAGAGGTTTAGGAAACCCCCATTCTATCCGTTGAACTAATCCCCCGATTATTTAAATTTATTCTTATTAAAGAATCCTTTAGCAGACACATTAATAAAAAGTGATACTAGTATTGGACCAATTACTATATATTTACTCACATCTAAACAAATTATTACTATACACATAATTCCTATTATTATGTTGAATAAATTATCTATCCAATATTCTTTTCTCCAATTAACTTTTTCTAATCCCATTCATCTACATTTAAATCTCTATTTTCAATACCACATTTAAGTGCAAGTAATACATCATGTTTGTAGTATCTTATGATACCATCAACAACACCTACTGTACCACCAAAAAATACATCATTTACTTTTTCTCTATTAATATCTGGAAACTCCAATAATATTAGCTCTAGTTCAATTGGGGTAAAACCCAATTCACTATTAGTTTCAAATTCGTATACTTTTTTTTCTAAATCCATGGTTTTTGGTTTGTTAATAAATAGATTAGGTGGGTGTTCATATGTTTACTCGTGCACTTTTAACATATTACCGTGAACCCGACTACTCGCATTCTCCCTTGTGGTTCGGAAACCCAAGGCTTAGTTCATCTTATCGCCACCTACGGACATTTTTCAAGCCTCACTCTTTGTTTCTTGGTCAATAGCTATACATATTCCATTTGTTTCCCAAAGTTACTACGAGGTCCTACTATTTAAACTTTTATTGGTGGTACTTAATGTACCTACCAAATTTGTCTTTCCTTACCTCACATTTGGTAAGTTGGAATCCCCAATTATCAAATCTTGATAATGATGATTCAGCTCTAGCCATTTTCATAGCCTCAATTTCTGCTTTTTCGATTTTGAATTCCGTAGTTTCTACGAAAAACAAGGGAGCATGCATACCAGTCTTACTGATTGTTGCTACTCTCCAAATTCTTAATTTAGCATTCATAACGTTTCTAAACGAAACGCCTTAGCTTGAATTATCGAAAAATATATTTTTTGTTTTCATAATGCTTTATTTTACCACCAGTACCATTTGGCTATATTTCTATGTCTCCATTCGTAAATGTAAGTCATATCATCTGGGTCTGCACCATTAAGGATATAATATAATTCCTTACGTTGTCTACCCTTCCTTTCATCATGAAAGGTTTGGCAATACCACTTAGGTGGTGATGAATACCATCCTTTAGTACGATATACGTGATATCTTTTTCTTTTTTGTGCTCTCGTTAGAGACCACTTTTTACTCTTCTGTTTTCTATTCATAATTCTCTGTCTTTATGACAGAGAATCCCTAGGATTTTTAATGTTTTTTTCCATTAGTATTTTTTTAATCACGTCACCGTGACACAGTTTAGGTTTACAGAAACAAACCAAATAAACATCTTCTTTTGAAGTTGCTAAATATATTTGATTTAAAGTATCACAAATAACCTTATTTTTATTAGATATTTCTTTTCTTAAATAATCTTCATACAAAGATATACTATTTTCTCTAGAAAAGCAAGCAAATTTAGCCTTTGTTTTCTTTTTTTCTTTGGATGTATATGGATTTCCTAATGGTGAACCCCTACCAATATAATAATCTGTAGGAGTTTTAACATGCTTACTTTGATTAACAACGTGTATGTTTCCCCTTTGATTTTCTTTTATTTTTTGTGCTAAATTCATTGTGGTCCCAACCAGATTCGAACTGATGACCTTTTCGTTATGAGCGAACTGCTCTACCAACTGAGCTATGAGACCTTATTTAATTTTTTCAGTATATTCAAATACATTCATCATATTTGAATCAGTCCTAACCTTCAAATCCATTAGAACATATAAGTCACAAAAAGTACTATAATCTAAATATACCTTAATACCATTAATTCTTAATTTGATACCATTGCCAGTATCCTTAATACTACCAATTCTTGTACCTTTAGTATGTTCTGTCCATTGCTCACCTTCACTATGATTAAGTGTGATTTTCTTGTCTCCTATTTCAGATACATATTCTAATTTATCTTCCGAAACTATATATATTTTTTTCATACTACAAATATACTACAAATATTTTATAGTTGCAACCATATAAACTAAAAAATTTGCTGGTAGGGACGGACTCGAACCGACATCTTACTGGTTAACAGCCAGTGGTTTTACATTAATACTACCTACCAAGGTATTTTGAACTGACGGAGAATTTCGAAATCTCGACCTATAGGTTAACAGCCTATTGCTCTGCCTCTGAGCTACGTCAGCATTTTTATCACATAAAAAACTCCATGATTACCATAGAGTTTTTTAATTATAATATGTTATTTTTAATTATATTTCAAATTGTACACCAATAGGGTTTCCATTATCTATATCTCTAAAATATATTGTGTATATTTTATTCTTTTTTAGACTATTACCAGTCCAAAATCCCCACTCACCATATCCAGTCCACATACCGAAATAGTCATTACCATCGCCAGGGTAGTTAGGACCAAAAACTTCTACACGGAATTGATAACATTCAAAACCATAATCACTTAAGTCCCATTTAATATTATTTATTTTTCCATTAGGTACGAAAATATCTATTGGTCCACTAAGAATTTCAGTTCTTGAAAGTGGGTATTGACCTTCTACATTATAACCTACATTATATTGATTAGCTGGTCTTTCTATGTCTGATAAATCTCCAATTGTACCATCATAGCAATTAGGATTTCCATATTCAGTTATTACATCCATATAACCATCTCCATTAGCATCTATAAACCCTAATAAGGTAGCATTAGAAGAACTATAATTAATACCTATTTCTTCTGTACCATTAAGTAATACACTTACTGTTGTATGATTGAATTCTCTAGTTATAACGATTAAATCATCGATATCTCCATCGTTGTCCCAATCTACTAACCCACCGTTATCATCCACTGGAAGTGTTCCATTGTAATCTACTGGTGTTTCCATAATTCTTCCAACTGAGTTGGTGTTTACTATGGTTGGTGTAAGAACTACACTCTTTTTCTTAGGTGGTTTAGGTGCTTTAGCCTCAGTATTTTGTGTTATTGCGTCTTGTTCAAAGCCAATATCGTCTGTTGTGCATCCAAATACTAAAAATGCGAATAATAAAATTAATACTTTTTTCATAATCATTGTTTTATAATAAATATAAACAATTTACACTTAGACACTTGTATATATGTATGATTATTCTGTCTTTTAAGACATTTTTAACACTTTATTGGTATAAATGTTAAAATTTGCTCTGGTGGTAGGAGTCGAACCCACGTTTTTTCAATATATTTCATTCGGGGATTAACAGTCCCTAGCTAAAGCCATCTCAGCTACACCAGATTATTAAATTAATTAGTTAGGATTCGAACCTAACCCCCACCTATTTCGAGGCGAAATGCATACCACACCTTAATTAATTTTGTGGAGAAACGGGATTCGAACCCGCATAATTTGAAAACCATCTACTAATCCGATTATTTCTTCACTTAATCTCACTAACCATGACACCAACTTACTCTATAATCGATATTTCAATGGGTATTTGATATCTCGGAAACCCGCTTCCCTTGCTCGTTTCTTTTATCACCACCTAAAAATAGGTCGCTATAGGTGCAATCTGTAAACCTTGTGATATCAAAAATATTACTTCTAACCGACTTGTTACAGCCTACACCTTGTGTGTTTTATGGTTAGACATTCCAATGTCCCTCTTTCCCCGTTTATTCTTTATTTAATCTACCACCAGTGTTAGTGAAACTAACATCTGTGAAGCCATGTGATTCTTTAATGACTCCATCGTTTTTTATATCTTTAATTTGTTCTTCTTCTTCCCTAGTTAAGAAAGAATACTGTTTTTTCTCTAGTTGTTTTCTTTCTTTTCTAGCATCACGCTTTGCTTTACTTAATTGTTCTGCATAACACTTATTATAAGCACGACCCTTTTTTTTGAATTCAAAGATTTCACCTTCAACTACAGTGTATTCATAATTATCATTATTCTCATAGAGCCAAGCATGTTTTTTAACTTCTTCACCAGAGTGAATATTTATAGTTGCCCATCTAATATTATGAGAGTGGATAGCATAACCATGTTTAACCTTTTTAGGTACAAATCGTTGAACACATTTGTTTTTATCAACATACCAGTAAGCATATTGTGCAATATAACGATATCTACGCATGTGATGTTTATCATCATTTAATTCATCCCAGAAAAGGAATTGTTGGCATTGGTCTACTATTTTACAATAAGCAGAAAAAGCTTTATCAACACTTTTACCTTTATATTTCTTAAGGATTCTCTCAACATGAGTCCAAGGAAATTTATTGTTTATTTTACGATAAACACCACCACTATTGTAACTCCATTTCCACCTATCTCTTTTATCACCCCTCTCTACATATCTCATAGAAGATTTAGTTGGAAGGTTTTCATATTTTTCGATATTTTTATCCATCATTTATTTCTTTTAACCAATGTGCATTAGTTCTAATTTTATAATTTAATTTACGCAAAGCCCTATCTCTAATAACTGCAATCCTTGATGGATGCATTCCCAGTATTTCTGAGATTTCTTTAGTCCTAATTATTTCTGAACCATCCAAACCAAATTGTAATGTTAAAATATCACGCTCATTATCATTTAACATGTTAAATATTTTTTTGAACCTAAAATTAGAATCACTATCATCAATATTCATTGATGGATTTTTACTGTCCCCATCACTAAGTGTATCTATTAATGAAAATTCTTCTCCAGTTACTAATGGTGCATCTAAAGATGCTATATGACTATTGTGACTGTTATGATAAAAATCTATTTCATCATCACTATATCTACCATCTAAAGCATCACAAATCTCATGATAGGAAGGTTCTCGTTCTAAACTTTGTTCCAACTTAGAGATTTCTCGTTTCATCTTAAGCAATTTATTAACCTTATTGCTTGGTTTTCTAATTAGATTATTATTTTGAGAGATATATGCCATTATCCCTTGTCTAATTCTCCATACTGCGTATGAAATAAATTTAAACCCTCTTGTTGGGTCAAACATTTTACTAGCCTTTATTAAACCTAAATTTCCTTCATTGATTAAATCCTCTAATTTAACACCTGGGATTTGATATTGTTTAGCAACACTAACTACAAATCTAAGATTATGTTTAATCAATTGTTCCCTAGCTTTTTCATCACCTTGGTGTGCCAACATACTCAACTCAAATTCTTCTTCATATGTTAATATTGGTGTCTGATTCAATTCATTAAAATAGTATTGTAATGATTGTGATTCCCTATTAGTTATTGATTTTGATATTGTTAATTGTCTCATATTATATTTTTATATTCTACAAAGATAGATAAAAATAATGAAACCACCAAATAATTTGTTGTGCAAGTGGGATTCGAACCCACGTTTGATGTTATCGCAACGTACCACTACGTGTATAAGAGATATAAGCTCCCAACGGTATTGCACAATATAAAAAAAAATATGGTACATTAATACCATATTTTTAAATTTAGATTTTATTTTTTTTTATTCAGCAATAACTGTATATATTATTGTTAATTCTGCTGCACCATCTCCCGTAGATGAATCTATATCTCCAACTAATCTCAATCCAGCATTAGTATTGATTTGTGATACATTCTCATTACCAGGTGCACTAGTTACTGTATAAAATTTAGCAGAACCACTTTCATCACTTGGAATAAGTGTTTCTTGATGTAATTGTGCTTGATTAAAAGTGCTAGTTGTAAGTCTTAGCTCTGGATATCCACCAAAGGTTTCACTCCCTTTAAGGTACTTAACTGTGCTTAATTCAGAAGCTACAATTGCTAATCCTACGCCTGGAGATGGAATTAAATCCACTCCTAGAGAGGCTATACTTTGTAATTCTGATGCTTGTATGATAAATGTTTCAATATACAAGTCTTGTACTATTTTTTTAATAGGTTTTGCCATAATATTTGGGTTTAAGTTGATGTTATATAAATAAATACTTTATTTATTCATATAACACCCATTTATTGAATGACAAATTGTGATATTATTCTTACTTTTAAGACATTTTTAACGGTTTACCCATTGTTGGGACGGTGGGATTCGAACCCACGTCTTCCACATACCGCTACGAATATCCAAGTTATCAGCCTGGCTCGGTACGTCCCAATGTTTCTTCTTTAAGCTTAACCAAATGAAGAAGTATCTTTGCTTCATCAATAGTATCTGCTCCAGCTCTGTGTTCCTCAACATAACGTTCTTTACCATCCATGAAGAATTGGTTATACATTACCTCAACACTATACTTTCTACCAGTTCTATGAACCTTTGCAGATTCCATAAGACACTTAGTATCTTTGATTGTAAAACCTGCTTCTCTAAGGAATCCAAGGTCAAACTTTTTATTATATGCAGTCATCAAATATTCATCAAAAAGAGCTTGAAGTTCTTCTCTATACGCTTCAATTGATTCTGCATTTTCAACATCTTCAACGGTTAGTGATGAATTTTCAAATATCCAAGAATCTCCATGCTTATCTGCATCAAATCTTGGGTCTTTAATTGCCTTTTCAAAAACCAATTTTATGTCTTTTGTTTTAGTATCAACAACGGCTGCAGCTATTTCTACTATTAAATCATTTTTTGGGTAGAAACCAGTTGTCTCTATATCTACTACTAATATTTTCATAATTATTGTTTATTTAAACAAATATAGTTAAAAAATACTAATAAATCAAGTGCAGAGAGAATCGGACTCGAACCGACACACCATCATAGACGGTGAATGGCTTTCCAAGCCACTGCATTACCATTATGCTAACCTCTCTTTGTTTCTTTTAATAATAGCTTCAATACGTGCTATCTTTTCTTTACTTGGGTTATTGTCAATTGTTACATTAACACCCATCTTAGTCAAATACTCAACTAACTCTTTAGTGTTTTTCTTCATGATATGTTGTAAATAATTTATAGTTCATGTCTCTTAATTTGTGAATAATTGGTAAGAACTTATAAAACCAATATTTTTTAAATCTTACTTTAGGTTTTCGGTCAAATTCCTCTTCCCTTAATTTATATTTCATCATTTTTTCAAATTGATGAACCATAAACCTATCTTTTTTATCTACCCAAGCTAGTAAACTACCAGTTGTATCATCAATAATTTCATCAATTTCTTCAATACTTAATTTCATCATTTCTAATTTTTAATGTTAGCACGAGAAGGTGGACTTGAACCATCTAGAATTGCCTTCTCCACCCGCGATGGTGGTGTTTTACCTTGTTAAACTATTCCCGTATTTTTGCACAGACGGAGAATTACGATATCTCGACACCTGGGTTTGGAAGCCAGTGCTCTGCCTCTGAGCTACGTCTGTATTTTGCAGTGAGTAGAGTAATCGAAACCCGTACAGAAATCCGTACCCATGGGGTTCAAACCCACTTTGCCACCTTAGCGGTACTCACTATTTGCAGAGGATGTGAGACTCGAACTCACACGAGACGCAATGCTCCTACAGTTTTCAAGACTGTTGCCCTTAGACCGACTTGGCTTAATCCTCTATATTGTACCAACTACGGGAATTGAACCCGTGACCTTCTGTTCCACAAACAGACGCTCTACCACTGAGCTAAGAAGGAATATTTGTAGTGATAGTTGGACTCGAACCAACGACCTTCCTCTCATCTGGGGGACGCTCTAACCAACTAAGCTATACCACAAAGCAAATGCTTTTATTTCGAAATTATTACATCGCTTAGGTGTCATCGATAACACCATGCGGAAGGCAAGGGATTCGAACCCTCACTACCCTTTCGGGTAGACTGGTTTAGCAAACCAGCTCAGCAAACCGTATCTGACTACCTTCCAATTTGGTGTGAGAGGTTGTATGCTAACATCAACACCATATTATAATCGTGTAAAATGGATTGTATTCTAGGCACATACGCCCTAGTCATACCCATTTATTATCCACAAGTATAATACTTTGTAGGGATAACTGGACTTGAACCAGTGACCACTCCCTCTCCGAGAGTGCTCTACCATCTGAGCTATATCCCAAAGCCGTGCACTTATTACGTAATTATTACACAACTAATTATCATCTTCCAATGATAATTTGCACGCCCACTAAGACTCGAACTCAGACCAACGGATTTGGAGTCCGTCATACTACCAATTATACTATAGGCGTGTGTTGGACGTGAGTTGGTTTCTCACGCCCTTATTTTTTCCATAATGTCAAAGAACTATCTTAGGGTGTATGACGGGAATCGAACCCGCATCTGAAATGTCACAGACGACCGCATTAACCATTATACTACACACACCATGTGTTTTGGGTGTACAAGGAGATTCGAACTCCCATCCCCTAGGACCACAACCTAGTGCTTTAATCCAGTTAAGCTATGTACACCATATTTAGTCTAATCTTACAAAGACTATCATTTTACCTTTTTCTTTTCTGAAAACCAAACTGTTTTCATAGCCAGAGGCATCTGCTATTTTTCTATACTTGTCTACAATTAAATCAAAATCATTTAAAAAATCTTTCATCTTTTCGCTTCCAAGTTTTCTTACCAAGTCATTCATACTAATAAATATCAGAACGCAAAAAACCCGATGAACTTTTCAGCTATCGGGTTTCCTTTTATGTTTTTTTATCTGTTACTGTGTTAATCCCAGTTTTCAGATTTGGACATACCCTTAGCCGTTGGAGAATTACGTCTCCAATTGATAATCGAACTATTATGTATGTTCATTGTTGTTTTCATTTTATTGTTTTTGCCCACTTCAAGAGTGGTTCTATAATTAAATATGTGCAAATATAGTAAAAGTATTTATATAATGCAAGTCTTTTTTAAAAAACTTTTAAATTATTTTATATTTTTAGCTTTTTCATATGCACCCTCACCATATATTCTAGTAACAAAGGCTTTAATATCTTGGTCTACATATTCTAATGCTTCCCCATTTTCAATGGCTTCCTCTGGTGTATCATCAGATAAATAACCATCATGTTTCATCATAATACTATGAAGGTGTTTTGCTTTTTCTAAATTACTATATAATATATAACCATCACCATATATTCCAAAACCTTTTCGTGGAACAACCATTAATTTAACCTTATCATTATTCTTGATGTACTTATCAAAGTATACTTCAATTGTTGGTCCAAGAAGAAATGTAACATCTCTTTTACCTCTTAACACTGTCATCATTGCATCAAAATCATCATAGGCTTCATTTGCACGAATTTCTTCCTTTAATGTATCTCTAAATATTTTACCTAACTTCATTCCCACTTTCTATTATATTTATCTCTTTGGTCAACAATAACATATTCTACAGTATCGTTTGTACCACAATGTGGACAATTTAATCTATCCAAATCTTTCGCTTCATTTATTTTCCATTCACCACCACACTTATCGTTTCCACATTTGTAGATATAGGTATGTCGAATGAAAACTTTATGACTCATGATTTAACTTGTTCGTTGTTTTAATACGTAATCTAATACCTTTGCAATTGTACCACTACGTAAATCTGATTTACGTGCCAAATCAATGGCACTTGTTATTAGTTGTTCTGAAGTTAATGGACCATGTGATTCTTCATCACCAACTATCGCCTTCTCAATCGCAACTGCTCTTTCTATTTCTGCATCACCATTATCACCCCAAACTTCTCTTAGGGTTTTTTTATTTTTAGTCCTCTCATTTAAAGCCTTATTAGCTTTGGCTATTGCATTTAACTTATCTTTTCTCATATTAGTACCCCTTTATCTTGAAATCACCAGTCCCATTTCTATATTGAGTCTCTGGGTTTATTGTTAGAGCTATCTTACTTAAAAGTCTAGCATCTCTTCTAGAAATTTCATAAGCAAAGTCATAATAATCCATTTTTGTATAATAAGTTATTTGGTTTGAATCATTTGCATTTTCCAAATCTATAAATATTGCCCCATCTGATTTATTTTCAGAATATTCTTGGTTTCTAAACCCCTTTATCTTAAAATTATCGTAAATATCCACACCAACAAATTTTTGTAAGTTTTGAAGATATAGGTTATCAGCTCTTTTTGTTTGACCTTTATCTCTCATTTTACCCATCGCACTTGCTTTGGTTTCTGGTGATAATTCATTTAATCCACCTTCATCTAATCTTTTAATCTTATTGAATTTTTCATTGAATGATTCAATGATTTGGTTTGACCTTTTATCAACACCTTCTTTTTTCTCTTGTTCTGTTATTATTCTATTTTTTTTCATAATTAATTTATTTTTACCAAGTTTTATATACTGTTAATTCATACTTACCAGAGTCCATTCTATATATAACGACTCTTAATGCCCTATTAAGTGGTTTCCCAGATTTACCAAGGATTGGTTTGCTATCTTTTAATAATGGAATATTAGCACTTTTGGTTTGACCATATGATACACCACCAGTACCAAATTGAGTGAAAACCTCATCTTCATCTAATGTACATTCGATTGTACTAGCTTTTCTTCTAACTTCATCTAATGCACTTGAAAGGGTTTCAAAATATGTGTAATCTTTATCGTAATCCATCTCTTTTATATCTTGTCTTTTAGTATCAAAGTGTCTAAGTGATTCACTATGTCCACCACCGATTTCGTCAATAGTATCATCACCACCTTCTTCATTGGCATACTTTCCATCCCAATTAAACGCACTCTCATCCAATCTTCTTTGTTCAAGCATTAGATTGGCTTTCTCCATGTTTTTCTTTTTGTCTATTCTTCTCATGATTCTGTATTATGTGTTCTAGCCATTGTTGTATATTTAAGCATCTCTTGTGCTTTAGATATTGATTCTTGGTCTAATTCAACACCCCTTTGTGTTAGATATAGATTATTTTCTGAACCATGTTCATACTTAATACCGAAGTGTCGTGGATAACCATTAGTACTTTCATAATTGTCAACACTAAATACTAAATCATAATTTGTATAATTGGCTTGCCAAGATATTCCTTGAAATGTTAAACTACCTATATTACTATTTATCTTAGTCATTTTTGTTGGGTATTGTTTATAATATCCATTTTCAAAACGGTCTCTAGATAACTTATTAACCCTACCTTGTTTATTACCCTTTTCTTTTGGGTTGGAGTGTGCGTCTTTATCTTTACTTAAAAAAGTTGTCCATGCATAATCAGCGGTTTTGTCCATTTGTGTTGCATATGTATCCATATCCAGTTCAACTAACCCTCTATCGGCTAATTGGTCAACAGACATTCCATCTGGATTTCTTGGTGGTTCATCTTCTTGATTTAATTCATCTAAATCTAAATCATAATTTGCAAGCATCTGTACTACCTTACCCATTGGGATTTGATTACCATAAGCGACACCCAATTGGTTTAGAGCTGATTGTGCATCTGGTATAATTTCACCAGCCTTTCTAGCCAATCCAATTAATTCTTCCATTGACATCACACCATCGAATGCCTCATCTATTTGTGTGTTATTATCATCATGACTAAATAATGTTTCATAGTAGTTTTTTGATGCACGACCAACACCAATAATGAATTCATCATGTGCTTGTCTAAGTGTGGCTCTATCAATATCTCCATGTTGTTTCATGTAGTTTTCAATTACTTCACCAAATGCACTTTCACCTTCACTTCTTGGGTTAACTGATTTATCACTATCTGCATAATCTTTAGCTACATTATAATCTTTAGTCCAGAAGTCATCCTCTTGTAATTTATCATCTAACCTATAATCTGCACTATCCTCTCCAACATCACCACCATCACGGGACTTTCTAACGTTTAATTCATCTCTATCACCCCACTTATCTTCTGATAGGTCTAATTTGATTCCTAAAGCACTTGCAGCCTTTTCTAGTTGTGGTTTAAGTCTTGGTTTATCATCTCTACCCGCCTTTTTATACATATCCATTAGGGTTGTATATTTTGACGTTAAATCATCTTCTGAAAGTCTCCTTTGCTCAAGCATTAGATTGGCTTTCTCTATGTTTTTCTTTTTGTCTATTCTTCTCATGGTTATATTTGTTCTTTATCACCTTTTTTATTTATAAAAAATACGTCTATATTTTCATATTTTTTTGCAAACATCTTAGCTAATTTTATTGCATCATCTAACTTTTTCATTGTAGTTAGTTTATTGGTTTCTCTATCAACAACTTCACCTTCAACATCCCTCGTAGCGTAATTAAATGTTAGGAATATATCATATGCTCTACCAGCTCTTTTAATAGTAAGGTAATCTTTATCATGATTAGGTAACCCAACTGGGATACCATCTGGCATCTTGTTGAAGTAATTAATTACCGCTTCATTTATAAAATCCCTCATATTTTGGTTCTTTTTCATTGTATAGAAAATATTTGTTCTTTATTCCCACCATTATCAACTATATATGCATCTACCCTATATTGTTTCGCTAGAATCTTTGCAGTATCAACTGCCGATATTAAGGTTTGTTCTACATCCATTAAGTCGAAATCATCTTCTTTTGTACCGTGACCATCTCTAGCTAAATAATGAAAATTCATGAATATACTATATCCAAGACTATCTCGTTTGATGATGATATTATCTTTCTTTGCATTATCATTTTGAATCATCAATTCATCAGAAAAACTTATATCGCCAGGTTCTTCACTCAATAAACTCTTATCTTTTAGATAACGATATTCAGATAATATGTTAGCCTTTTTCATATTTTTATTTTTATCAAACCTTCTCATAATAATAAATATAAATTAAAACCACTAATTGTAGGTTTTATCTAAAAATATAAACAATTATGGTAATTGTGAACTCGGTCTATCGTTACAAACCTCATGTTTATCACAAATTTCACATTCTCCAACAGACTTATATAAAGTTTGTGGCCATTCTTTTTCTTTTGCACAATCGTTACAGTAAAACATATTATAATAATTTTTTAAAGTTATCAGTTTCTATTTTTTTGATAGCCTTACCCATTTCTGGACCTGGGGCTATACCTAATTCTTTTTGAACATAATCACCAGTAACTGATAATTGGAACTTGATGAATGCTTCTTGTACCTTAGTATCAAATTTAACCAACTTACCAAAACTCCTAAGTTGTTCATCACCAATACCAGACCTATGTTGTAACTTTTTAAATACTACAACATTTTCAATCTCAAAATCATATAGTGATACTAAAAAACAAATCTTATTTGTCTCACTAGATGAATATGTTAATTTATTTAATGCCTTAGACAACTCTGAAGGGTTATTTCCCCACATCATCCATGCAATTAATACTATTGGGTCTCTTTCTTCGATAAAGTCTCTATTAACACCCTCTACACCTTTAAATATCCAACCCCATAGTTCATACTTATCAATTAACTTTAAGAAGTATTTAACAGTCTTAGCAGTCCTTAAACCCTTAAGGAATTCATCTCTAATTCTCTCGGAAGAAATTCCCTCAAGACTAGAATCTTGTTTAAGTGCATTATCAACCTCTGGGTCTAATCCAGAACCAAATCTTGCTGCAAATCTAATTGCTCTAAGAATTCTAAGTCTATCTTCACCAAATCTATCTACTGGGTCACCAACAGTCTTCACAACCTTATTCTTAAGGTCTTCAATACCACCAACAAGGTCAACCACCTCTTTGGTATCAATATCATAAAATAATGCATTGATTGTAAGGTCACGCCTTTTAACATCTTGGTCAATACTGGTAAATTCAACACTATCTGGTCTTCTACCAACACCAATATCTTTTCTAAAGGTTGCAACTTCATATTCATCTGAATCAGTAAATACATTAATCACCCCAAACGCTTTCCCAGTTGGAAGAGTTCTAAAACCACCTTCTTTCATTATCTGTTCAACCCTATCTGGTGTTGCATCAGTTGCTAAATCCCAATCCTTTGGTGATTTATTTAATAAGGCATCTCTAACTGCCCCACCAACTACGTAGAGTTTAAACCCGTTCTTAACAAACACATTCTTAATCTCTATGATATCTTGTGGAATAGGAATATCGAATCTAACCCTATTTTCAGTGATTAAACCATCCCTAACTTTCTCTCTTATAACTCTTTTATTCATTTTATTTTAATTTATACAAAGATACGATTAATAATTCGCATAATCAAATTATAATCTATAATCTACATAACTTCTTAATGTTCTCCAATCTAAGTCACTAATTTCATCATATCCTTTCTCTTGATAAATTCGATTAAGTGTTTCCCTTGGAAGGTCTTTATATTTGGTAGCAATTTGTTTTCCCTCATCTCTACTAACATCAGTAAATAAAACAACTGGTATCGCATTACAACCTAACTCCATTGCAGCTAAAGCTCTATGTCTACCTTCTTGACTACCACCTCTTTTATAATAACCTATTGGGAATTCAACACCATTTTTCATTTTTTGTGCGTATTCCTTAACAGTATCCCAATTAATTGCATTACTTTTCATCGTTTCATCATATGACATCCCAAAACCTCTTGCAATTTCTTCTATATATCTTTTAGGACTCACATATTTTAATTCATGACGAATACCCTTTTCAAGTTCATGATATAATGGATGGGTTAAGCCACCATAATAAGCACCAGCTTGTGTATGACTAAAATCGAAATACTTACAACAATCACATGTGTTTCTATCTACACCCTCTAAGAATAATGAAGGTTTAAAACCTTCTTTAAGTATTGATTTAATTCTATTTCTATTTTCAGAAACACTATCCAATTCATCTTTAGTATATTTCTCAGTACCCTTCTTCATATTTTCAGATGCTTCTTGATACATCTTAGCAACCCTTTGTGTTAACCTTCGTTTGTTTTTATCACCTAAAAATCTCCACCCAACAAACTTACTCTTAAATTCTCTATAAACTTCTTCCCAAGGTGCTTTTATATCATCAAACGTATCCCAATCTAAACTCACTAGTGTTAGATTATGTAATGCTTGTGTAAACCTAGCATTTATTTCATGTGGTAAGTTTAAATATCTTTTTTCGTGGTTACCCGCAGCTTGAAGTTCATGTGGTGTTAAGTTTGCCCTAACCTTAGACCTAATTTCTTTATATTTAGTTTGACTATCAGAATATTTTTTAGTGGATTGTTTATTTATAGCATTTCCTTTGCTTCTCCAGATGTCATACGTATGTTGTAACTCATGTAGGAGTGTAGTATAAAATATATAATAAAGTTCGAAGTAAACATCATATGCAACCACACCTTCCTTAAATAATACCTTATTTACCTTATTAAGTGATTCTTGATTTAAATATAGGAGTATTTTTTGGCTATGGATATATTCGGCAGTAACTTGACCCTTGGTTGATTCACTACCACCTATTGGGTTGGTTACTGGTTTTACTAATATCCTTACACTATTAATGAAGTCTGAGATTTCTTCCCATTCACCATCTCTTGGTGCGAAGATAGTAGGCACATTCCATACTGGTATATCTTCCCTACCACTTTCATCATATTCTTTTCTAGTCTTTACTAATTTTTCTGCCATAGCAGTTAGGGTAGAATTAGTCAACTTTTCTAAGTCTTTTTGACCAGAATAAGTTTCATCTATTTCAACCCTATTTTCTATTAATTTATTTAGTATAAACCCTTTCATATATAAGATAAATATATGAAAATCCTACAATGAAAACAATTCTTTTATGTGTGAAGTTATTTTTTCGAATCGTTCTTGATAATTACCAGAAATTGAGATGTATTTTATACCCCATTTATCCAATTCTTCTTTAAGTAATCTGTTTGAGTATTTTCGACATTCCTCTGGAAGTCTTGTACCATCATTTATATAGGGTACATCATTTTCTAATAGAAAATATACATCATAATCTTGTGCTTTAATGATATCATTAATACCATCAGAGTCAAAATCCTTATCAACATATATCTTACCGAAAACCTTTGTAGTTATGGCTTCAGTATCTACTATTAATAGCTTTGTAGCATCTGGGTCATATCTATTTACAATATCACGATGCAATAGTGCTATTTGAAGCATGTCAAAACTATTTAAGTCATTTATATCATCCATAGCTTCGGTGTATGTTCTACCATACTCCATAACATACTTAGAATTGTAGTGTTTACCTAGATTCTTAACCATGGTAGTTTTACCAGTTGATTCTGCACCCATGATTACAACCTTCTTCTTAAAGTTATCTCTAGCAACCCTTGGAATATATTTCCAATACTCAAATGGATGATTTCTAATAAGTGTCCCAGATACTGGAATTGTAAGTCTTTTCTTATCAACCAATACATGTTCGATATTTAAAACATTTGCAAATGGTTCACCATAGTCTTCAGATGTGAAAACGGAATCTAATTTTTTAATGTACTTATAAACTGTTCGATACCAAATAGACCAAAAGTTTGGGTCTTCCTCTGGGTATTGTGGTAATTCTTCATCACAATGTATGATATGGATATTTGGGTTGTTCTTATATATCTTAGAAAGCCATTTGAATCTATCTTCTCCAGGTATGGTTTCAGATTTAAGAGAGCACATCAATACATGGACATTTTCTGATTGTTCGAAAGCCGAATCAATCAAATATAAGTGCCCTTTATGTGGTGGGTAAAATTTCCCTAAGACTAATGCGTTTTTAAACTTTTTCTCCATTTGATTAAACCATTTATTGCTAATCCAAGTACTATTATGTGTAGCCCAGATATAACATATAATTCACTTTGATAAAATAAGTATATTGATAGAATGTCTACTAAAATCCATACATACCAAGCTTCTAAGTATTTTTTAGCTAAAAACCAAGTCGCTAAGAGTGATAAACATGTAATAATCACATCTAGTGGTATTAAATCAGTTTTCATAACCACAAGTATTGATATACATGCAACAAATATAAATTGACCAGAAAACTTACGTATTCCAAGTTTACTAACTGGTAAGACTATAATATTCTTATCCCAATTATACCAACCATATAGGCTTTGTATGATAAACACACCTTGAAGAATTGCTAAACCATATAACCCATTATTTAAAAATAATGCACCAAAGGCTATACAACTAATAATACCAATTGACCATCCCTTAGTACTTTCCTTTCCGATATAATAAACGGAAAGGAGAAGAGATATAAATCCTAACATTTCTAAATAAAATTCTAAATCCATGGTCTAAAATATTTTAATTCAACATTATATAATTCACAGATTCGTTCTGTTGATAGTTTAGAGAATAAGTTACCTAAGTTATGTATAAAATAACCCTCTATAAACCATTTACTTCGTTGGTTAGCCTCATATACTAATTTATCACCTTCTGTCATATTAACCATTAGAAGTTGATTGTTCCAGTTACATAAAAACTCAACGGATTACCTATGAAGTAATGTGGTTCATCAGCAGGACCAAAGTCTTCTGCTACCATACTACCATTTACATAGTATAATTCATCTGTTATGTTCTGAATGTTAAGTATTAATGAGAATTTATCATTATGATACCCAACGTTAGCGTTGAATACTGTAAATGATGGTGTTATCTCAGTATTTTCTAAGTTAATAAAAGACTCACTATGATGTTTAGTAATCAACTCAACCAAAATACCACTTTTATCATATTTAAATGATACATTTGTAATTGATTGAGGCGTAAGAATTGGTTTAAATGTTTCACCTTCATTCTCAATTTCACTATATGTGTATGCTCCTACATATCCAACCGTAAATGCATCACTTAACTTATACGCTAAATCGATTTCAAGACCCGTTCTGTAACTTTTATCAACTGAATGACTAAGTGGGACTCCATTTGGAGAAGTGCCACCAGAGAGTGTTATTTCGTCCTTAAAATCCATGTAGAATAGGTTTGCACTAGCATTAAATTTAGTTTCACGTAAATTATACCCTAATTCGTAATCAACCACCTTTTCTGGTGTAGTATATAGTGTTGTATTGGGAAGTAAGAAATCATTTCCACCAAACATATCTGTACGAGTTGGTTCACGTTGTGATTTACCAACTGATGTATATAATTCACTATTTTTATTAAGGCTATATGTAAGACCCAATTTTGGGTTTAAGAAACCCCAATCAACATTCTCTACCAATTCAACATCACCACTATAATCAAAGTTAACATATCTATATTGTAAATCACCATAAAGTGTGAAGTCACCAAGTGTTCTTAAGTATTTAACAAAGGTACTAAACTCGTTCTTAAAACCAGTGTTGGTATTTGCCCAAGTGTAACTATGTTCTCTTTGATAAAAGTTTCCACTCACACCTACATTTACATTATCATTATCTTTGGTATAATTTAAATTTGAAATTGCACCGAAGAAATGTGATTTTAAAAATAGGTTTTTATTACCATCCTCTATATAGTCAAACCCACCATCTAAATGATTGTAGAATATTGAACTATTCAATTTGAAGTAGTTGTTAAACCTTTCTAAGTGTTCTACTTGAAGGAATGATTGTGTAAACAAATCATCTGCATCATTACTAGTGTAATTAGTTCTAGGGTCATTTTCAATATCTGATAAAGCTATGGCTTTCCATGCCATTTCATTTAATGACCTACCAGTGAAACCAGTAAATTTAATATCTCTTTTAGATGTTAAGTAATTAACACCAGTAAATATGGATTGACCACTACCACCAGAGTTATACTTATAACCATCGGTACTGTATGAAGACATATTAAAATATACTCCTAGGTTTTTCTTAATACCACTCTCATAAGTAACGCCAGCCCTATAAGTTCCAAAAGAACCACCAGTACCCTTTATTGTTAGGCTTTCATTCTTTCCAGTTGGACTTAAGAAGTTAATTGAACCAGCAAATGATGAAACACCATTGGTTGATGTACCTACACCACGTTGGATTTCAAGTGATTTAATATTGTCTAAAAAGTTTGGGTAATTTGAGAAATAGACTCCTTGGTCTTCGGGTTCATTTAAAGGAACACCGTTAAGGGTCATGTTGATTCTCGTTTGGTCAATACCACGGATTCTAAAGTATGTGTATCCGAATGGTGTACCATTATCACTATGTGCAGTGATATTAGGTGTTTGATTGATTATATTAGAGACTTCAAAGCCTTGATAGGTTTCTTGTAATATATCTCTAGTTATAAGCGTTTTACTAATAGGTGTTAAGTCATTACTTCTAACCCCATTTAATACCACTTCATCTAATGTTGTAATTGAATCAGTTGGTGTTGTATTCTGTGCAACTAAGAGGTTGCTAAATACTACGATTAATACTATTAAAAATCTTTTCATTGTTATCATATTTTAAAGTTGAGTACAAATATACTACTTTTTTAATTAATAACAAAATAATTTCAATAAATAATAAACATTTTTGTTTCAATGACCTCTCTATCAAGACCATCATGTTTCTGGACAATCATCATATACTCACCTGGGTTTCCCACCCACCAAGTATTAAATGCTTTACTTCGAACAACCATTGTGATTTTAGAGTCACTTAGAATGGCTTCATTGTTACCAATTCTAATTATCTTAATCACTTCGATTGTTCTAACGAAATCAAATGATGAAACAGATAATTCAACAACATTGGTATCACGATGTATTTCTAATTCAACACCACTTTGTCCAAATGACATCATTGTGAAAAATAAGAATATTAATGTTAAATATTTCATATAATTGGGAGTTAATAAGTCGCAATGTAATAATAATTTTTGAAATAAACAACTAATAACTAAAAAACTTTTTAATTACAATCACCATTAACCTTGAATCCAGTTTTACCAACTGGTGAAAAGACAACTAGAGTACCAGCTTCGGCTCTATCAATAAGTTTAAAATCTATACTACCACTTTTCATTTGGTAGAATATAAAATCTCGTTGCCCATCTTCCCAAAGAATTTTTAACTTAATTAATCCTTCTCTAACTTCGGTTCTATTATCTTTTTTATAGTCATGCCTTTTATCCTTAAGCAACGCATTTAATAATTCACCGAACTCATTAAAAGTCTTTGTAGTACTTTCAAGTCCTTGTATCGCTTGTGAATTTGGGGTATGATGTAGTATCTCACTTAATTCTGCAACATATTCTGGAACAAACACCCATTCAGTATATTTATGTGGTTCATTAGCAAAGTATCCAGTATCACCTACTATCTTATCTCCACTACGAATTAACATTCTATCTGGAATACTACCTGGGGTTATATAAACCTTACCATCTTCAACCAATTCTTGTTGGTAGCTAATATAATCTGTTTCAGATGTAGCCACTGCACCATCATTCTTTGAGAATGAAAGTTCACATGGTGTCATTCCCGCAGCATATACATCCAACCTAACAAATTGGTCTTTTCTATATTTTTGTGCGTCTTTACTACTACCATCCCATCTAACTTCACCAACTAGTGTACTAACACCAACCTCAATATTACCAAGATTATTTTTTTGTATATAATTCTCAACCACCTCTTTTAATACATCTGCTCTTTTCTTGGCCAATTCACCCACACCAAAACCTGCTTGATTTGGTACTTGTGATTCGGAAGCAGTAATATTAATCTTATATGATTTATCTGTTGAACCCTCTAAAAACACCTTTAATTCATCTAATTTTTGGTAGACTGAATTAGTATCAACTTCATACTTTCCACTTTCAAATACATCACTAAAGTTGATAGCCAGTTCACTATTCTTATCAGATAATTCGGTTGGTGAAACATTAGAGACTATTTGTTCTATTTGTGATTTCATATCATCTGGAGCATCTTCTAATGCAGAACTAAACGAAGGGTTAGCCATAAGGAATGTAATTGCTGCAGCCGTAATAAACTTACGTTTACTAGAACCCATTAGTTTTATAAACCTATCAAGTATTCCACCAGTATCGGCTTCATTAAGATTTTTACCAAGGATAAATTTAATAATAACCTTATCATTATTTGATAATGAACCCTCGTGTAATAGTCCTTCCCTAAGTAATATTTTAATTTCTTTTTTTTTCATTTAACTATATTCTTTCTTATTAGTTGTTGTAAGTCATCAATATTCTTAACAACTAAATCTACACCAAGTTTATATTCTGGTTGAATGTGTTTCCTAAGCATTATTGTTATTGCTCGGTTATTTCTTACAATCACCCATATTTGGTCACCAGTAGAATCTCTACCCATGAAATCATTTAATCTATAATACTCTCTACCATTTACGTTTACATATAATTTAGAATCTGGATTAATATCTAAATCCAAAACCTTAACGGCAAATGATTGTCTTGGATTAAAGTCTAATTTTAAAAGGATATCTAAATATCTAGTTAAGTGACTTTTACTCCTACTTGTTATTTCTTCATCTGATAACATATCAATACGACCCTTCAATCTATTAAATAAGTGTTCTGATTGTGCACTCTCACCTAATAAATGTTCTCTAAGTAATATCTTGATATATTCATTCATTAATGTTGTGTTAATAATACAGTTCTTACATCATGTCTCATTGCAGCATCATCACCATCACCTGGGACTACTATAACATGCCATGTTGGGACTTCTGTTTTTTCTTTTTGCATTAATTCTGTATATGTTAAAATAGACTCACGATTTAAATCAAACTTCTGTGACACCCTATTTTTTAATTCGGTTTCATCTGATATCTTCATTAGGTCTAAATCTGCAAATAATTCCTTTGGTACAACTACCGACCTTTTTTGGTCAACAGATGTTACTTGACTCGATTGTTGTTTATTAGCACCAGATGAAAAACTAGAACTACCAAAATCATTATCCTTAGCTACATCAGCAACCTTAGTATATGCATAGCTATCAATATTATATCCAGCTCCTTGTAGGTCTTTTATTACCTTCTCTGCAATATCTACATATTTTTTAGTGAAGAAATCACCAGAATCATTCCATCTAATTGTTACCTTTGGTTTATACCCAATAAATGCCTTATGTTTTTCACATTTTTCTTTAAGCTCATCAAACATTTGTGTTTCATATTCTTTTGGTGAGTTTAATAAGTAATTTAATCTTCTAGTCATTCCATCATATGAACGTGGATATCTAACATAATTACCTCTTAATGCATAACAAATTAATACACAATCACCCGCACCTGGACATGTATTCACATAGTGAAACTTACTATTTTTAATACTATATACTATCCCTCTAAAGGCTGGTATACCCGTACTATATACAAATTCATAATTTCCACCAGTCTTAGCCATCTTTTCATTACTACTACTAATGATATTTGTTGGTGGTGCAGTTATTTGATTAATAAAATAATCTATATCTACTTCTGTATCACCTTTTTTGAATGTATCTGACTTAGCATGAACATATGGTTGTGATTTTTTAAACTTAGTCCTATCCTTAGTTTTTAATGGAGCATTACTCCTAACTTGGTTAAGATATTCGACAACTTTTTCCGTTGGCATACACGATTGTTTTACATCGGCAAAATCATTTTCCCAATCTATTTCCGTCAAAAGAGTTAAACCCTCTTTTATTAATTTTTTTATTAATGTCTTCATATTAATATAAATATTCAAAATAATCAAAAAAAGACCCAATATTGCTATTGAGTCTCATTTTTTTCGGTTATTGGTTGGTCGTTATACTTTTATTTTTTCAATCCTACTAGTATTTAGTATTTTTTCTAGTTTTTTTTGTAGGTCTTCAATTGTCCCATCATTATCTATTTCATAGTCCCAATCCTTATATTTATCGACTGAAATCTCAGACGCATGCATAAGTTTTTTATATATTTCATTGTCGTAGTCTTTAATCCACGCCATAAAAAACTCTGGATTTTTAAATTTTCCCTCTTCTTTTTGGTGTTTTTCCCATAATTCTGGAAACCTTTGACTCATTGGTCGATTAACTCTAATGGTTATCCCACCATTTTTTTTAATCGCATTAATTTCATTTGGAAATCTAACATCAGTGATAAGCCAATTTGGATAAATTTGAACTGAATCATCTTCAGTACATTTCTTACAATATGGTTGTCTCTTATAACCACTAAAGTCTATCCCACAATTATTACAAACACCCCCAACATATAATTCACTCCAATCCTCTAGTGTATGTGCTTTACCCTTTGGTCGTGGTGTATAGTCTGCAAATAATGAATTAACCCATACATTTGGGTGAATAATCTTCCTACCCGCTTCAGTACCCATTAATTGAAGAAAGAGTCTTGGTGTGGCTTTAACCAAATAACGTTCTTCACACATATCATTATCAGATTGATTTGGGTAATACCCTCTTGGGAGAATTATGTTATCGGCTATTTTATAATACCACCATTCTTCTCCAAGTGGTGTTTCTTTGAATTCTCTATCTTCTAAGTCTGCTCTAGTACATCCAATTAATAAGCATACGGTATCTTTTAATTTATCTGCAAATTTTTTAACAGTCCATTTATTACCAGCATATAAGTAAGAAGAAGAATCATTAATATAATCTTCTAGTGTGAATTCATTTGAATCTTCTGGTGTGGTTATGTATTGTATTATTTGACCAACTAAGTCTTTGCCAGCCCCTATTTTTCCCGATATTCCTATTAAGTTGTTATCCATATTGTTTGTTTAAACAAATATAGTTAAAATTTTTCATAGATGCAACCTAAATAAAAAAACCCCTTAGATTACTCTAAGAGGTTTAAATTAAAAAAAAATTGGTAGCGGGAGAAGGATTCGAACCCCCGACCTCTAGGTTATGAGCCTAGCGAGCTACCTCTGCTCTATCCCGCGATTTGAGCCGTAAAAAGGACTTTCACCTCTGGTTGCATATCTTCAATGCAATTACGGCATGTATATTAATAACTATGACAAATATAGGTAATGTTTTAATAAAATGCAAGTTATTTTGAGATTATTTTTCTAATAATGCATAATCATCTAAATATTCTTCTATAATTACATTTATATTTTGTTTATTTTTATGAATTCTATATACAACATTAACAACCCTAAAATACTTCTCAAGTTTAGTTAGATACACCAATTCATGAGTCCTAGGGGTTGATTGGACCAAAACATCGTTTGCCAATAACTCCCACTTTTCATTTAAATATGAAATTCTATATTTACCCATACACTAAAATACATTTTTTTTATAAAAAATAAAGAGAATGTGTTTATTTTTGATTATTTTTATATTTATTTATATAATAACAAATTTAAATACCTAGAAACTATGGGATGTGGATGTAAAAAAAACAAAGTAAAACCAAAAACTACAAGTACAACAACAACTGTTAAAGTAAAAGCCAAATAATTATTTATCTGGATTATCATTATTTGAACCTTCTGGTTCATAATAACTATCATCATAGTTTGGATTATGTTGGTCATTATCGGTCTGTCCAACATTTACATTAATGTTGTTACCACCTTCGTTACCATACCCACCGTGACCACCACCGTATCTACCTTGACCACCGTAGCCACCACCGTAGCCACCACCGTAGCCACCACGACCTTCTTTAACGTTGGCACTACCGTATGAACCACCTCTACCGAAACTCTTAACCATAGATGCACCAAGCATACTTGCAGCAAATATAAGCATAGAATCAAATAGGGTTAAATTAACCTTATAAATTGTAAACATATCTAAGACGTAACTAGTCGTACATAGTATGAATGCTATACCACCATATACTTTTTTGGATGAAATCTTACTACTTCTTTCATCTTCTCTGAATACATCTTTAAAAACCTTTTGCATTATATTATCTTTATGAATAAATATAACAATATAACAAAAAAAGCCCCAAAAGGGGCTAATATGATACTTTAAATTTGGTTAATCGATACTAACCACTTCTAAATCGAAAATTAAATCTTTTCCAGCTAATGGATGATTAACATCCAATACCACTATTTTTTCTTTTATCTCCGCAACACATGCAGTAATTACACCCTTCGGTGAATTATTTGTAATGATGTCTCCCTCATTTATATCTGTGGGCATTAATTTTCGTTCAACCTCATGGAAGTTTTTCTTTAATGATTCACCATAGGCTTCCATATATGGAATTGTGATTGTTTTTTTCTCATTAATCTTCATACCTAATAACCCCTTTTCAAATCCAGGTATCATTTGTTTTTTACCTAATGTAACTTCTAATGGTTCTCTATCTTCAAATTCTGGTTTACCTTCAACAGCTTTAGATGAATCGAATACTTCATTGTTTGCTAATTTTCCAGTGTAATGTACTTTTACCACACTATTTTCTTTAATTTTTGTCATAATATTTAAATTTACACAAATATACTTACAATTATGGAAAAAGTCAAGTACTAAAAAGCCCTAACATAAAATGCTAGGGCTTTTGTGGAGATGGGGAGATTCGAACTCCCGTCTTACTTACTCTTAGAGTAAACTTCTACATGTTTAGGATAAAGTTTTAGAACTTTCCAAAATCTTAATCAATTTTATCACAGTCAAAGGCGATTAGTTATAACTGGATTCGTTTATTTTCTTTTACATCAAGCGAACATCATTTCACGATGGGGTTGCCCCTACATTAATTAGGCTAATGCTACCTCTCCAAAAGTTACTACCTCAGCAGTCTCAAGGAAATTTTCGTCAATTGCAAACGTGTTGTCAATTAAAGTTGTTAATAGGTTATTCAAGTGTTTCCATCTAACACTACATGCTTATCACGAAAGACTGCAAATAATCAAAGCCAGTCATCCCCATGATATAATAAATATGCACAAATATAATAAAACTTTTTATAAAAAGCAACTTTTATACACATCTCTTATTGCTTCTTTACCATTTTCATTCAAATTAGCAGAACCAATGCCTGCGAAATCCTCAGTTAATAAGGGTATTTCTAGAATTAGTTGAAATACCTTTAAGGTATAATTATACTGATACCAGTTATATCCGATTTGGTCAAAAAAGTAAACTGGTTTATTATTATCGATAGCCATTTGAGCTGCCCAACCAGTACCACCATTCACAATCTTATGTTCATCATTTAAAAATGTGCTTACAGCAAATATTGCTTCTGCATTTTTTACTTGAAACCAGTTTCTTGATACTAGGTTTCTAACATAAAATGATTGGTTGATGTTTAAACCACGGTTTAATGTTTTTTCTGCTATCTGAACATTATTCCAACCTTCTTTCAATTCTTTAGTGCTAAGAACTTTTTGATTATATGAATATTGAACATGATTATAGAATGAATATGAGGTGCTTTCTACCCCGTATTTTAACCCTTCGGTTTCCCAGTACATGTCTGCACCAATACAACCACCACTATGATTCATATACTTCTTCATTATTTCTTCTTCTTTCCCTTTTTCTTATTAGTGATAACACTATCGATGATACCATAGGCTTTAGATTCATCAGCATCAAGCCAATTATCTCTATTACAATCTATTAATATCTTAGCCTTATCTTTATCACAATAATCAGATAATAACCCAAATAAAAGACGGTTATATCGTTCTGCTTGTTCAATACTAATTTTCATATCTTCAATATGTCCACTAGCACCAGAACTAACTTGATGAAGCATCACTCTACTATTTTGTAGTGCATGTCTTTTACCCTTTGTACCGTTACCTAAAAGGATTGAACCCATAGATGCTGCCATACCAACATTAATTGTTGAGATGTCCGATGATATATAATTCATTGTATCAACAATTGTTAATCCAGATTTAACTGAACCACCTGGTGAATCAATATGCATTATTACATCACTATCACTATCCATATCTAACCACATAAGTTGTGCAGAAACCACACTACTCATATAATCATTAACTGGACCAGTTACCCAAAGTATTCTCTCTGCCATCATTCTAGAGAAGATATCGATTTGAGTATATCTCATTTTTCTTTCTTCAAGAATATATGGTGTGTTATTTCCTTGTGGCATTGTTAATGGTACGGTTACCGAACTTGGTACTGTTACACTAGAATATATCCTATCTTGTGCCTTTTCCCAATAATGAAAATCCATACTACTAAGCCCTAACTTATCTGCCGAGAAGTTTTTAAAATCACTATAAAAATCTATCATACTTATTTTTTTAATATTAACATTATTCCACCAATTACTGCCACAAAGATTAATGTTAAGAACATTAATCCAAATCCAATCCATAATGGTGAAGTTACCCACCACCAAGACCAATCAATAACATGTGTTAATTTTAATACTAAGAAGATTAGGAAAATAAGCATACCACTTATCCTAAAGGTTTTTTTATTATTACTCATAGTTATATTGTTTTGTTTTAACAAATATAGTTAAATAATTTAATAAATGCAACTAGTATTAATTATATATTTATTTTTATAGATAATTAACTAAATTATAGACATGTCATATAGAGTAATACTTTTAAAAAATGGGGAATATAAGAAAACCCTACATAGATGCAAGACTAAAGAAACTTCATATATAAATTATAGGAGATTGATTGAAGAGAATGAATCTGTAATATTCCCTAGGAAATACATCAATTATGATGGTATTCATAGTGTCGAATATAAGATATGTGTTAGTAAGATTACCGAGGATGATGATAAATTCAGAACCCTTAAAGATAAGTTAGGTCGAACATATACTGAAGCACCTTTGGGTGATTGGACAATACTTACTGATAATGAATATTCACTTGAGGAAACCTTTTGGTTATATGGTAAGAATCCTATACATGAACGTGTTGGTATTGCAGAAATATTACCATTATTGGTTAAGAACACCAAAGATAAGGATAATATAAAACAAGTGATTGTTGTTTACAATAAGTTAATATTTTATAATGAGAATGAATTTGAAATGATTGTATGTAAATGTCTTAAGGATGCTCAACGACTTCACCACGCATTAGCTAAGGCAGCTAAGGATGTTGGAATTAAGAATATTATCTTTATGGGTACTGCTTCACCAGCGAGTGTAAGTAGAATGTATGATATCATCTATGAAAATACGGATTGGACTATTGAAAAGATTAGAAGGACTTCTACTCGTCCTTAATTGTAGCAAATTTACATCTAATAAATATTAAAGATGTTGAGTTATCACCTTCTGAAACAATAAGTTCACCACCATTCATATTACTTATACTATACATAAAAAGATGTGTTACACCCTTTTCTACCATTTTATCAACATCTTTTTGAAACTCTATAAAATCTGGATACATACGGGTCTCCACCCAATACTGTTTTTCTTCAGAATGTTCAGTATCTTTCCAATAGAACATTGGGGTATCAACTTGAGATATCTTTAAATTATTTTTCATTGATTAGTTTTAATTTAGCCTTTCTGGTTAGTTTTTTAATCTTATATTCTAATTTACTAGCTTCAGACCTATTTTCACATGTCTGTGACCATTTTAAGGTCACTGGGAGACGACTTTTAGTATACTTTGCACCTTTACCACTATTATGGGTTAAAATGCGTTTAAAAACGTTATTAGAGATTCCAGTATATAGTGAACCGTCTGAACATTCCACCATATAAACACACCATTGATTAAACATTGTACTATTCTCTTCTTTTAATAATGTTGAGGCTTCACATTCATATAGCAAAGCGATATTCTCTTTTACATGTCCAGAAAGTCCATCTAAGAATCCTAATGACTCCCACTTCTTTGCGGCATTATCTCTGATAATTTTCATCCTTTCGGGTGTTAATGTATAACCAGATGTTAAAAAACTACTCATCTTCTATTGTTTTAGCTTCATTATCCTTACCTTTACCACCAAACATAACTTCATAAAATTCTTCATACGGTGTACCTTCTGGTACTATACCACGCTTCATTAGGTCTTTATGTAAACATCCGTAACACATTAGTCGTCATTTCTTGAATTAAACATATTTACGTCATCATCATACGTAATACCATCATCTGCACCTTGACCCACATCAAAACTAACTTTGATTTCTTCAATCATATCGTTAATTTTTTTCATATCTGGTTCTTCCATTATTATTGGGTTAATACATTCAACTCTTTCTGTACTATCTGTTGGTAAGAAGAACGCTAATGCATTTGCATCTCTTACTGTTAATGCTTCATTTACTTGTGTTGTTATTGCATTTAATATTTCATGATTGGCCATCATTTCCCTATCCAGGTAAAATACAATAATTAGTGGGTATCCTTTTTCCATTATTTATGTTTTAATGCTATTACAGCTTTTATATTTTCTCTTATTAAATTATTAAATTCTATTATCAAATCGTTTGATAAGTTTTCTATTTTATCACCTTTCCAGTATATGTCACCATTACCTTTAAGTCTAATACAATCATCACCATTACCCATTACTATTTCATGGGATTCATTTGATATTAAATTAGTACCTATTAGTACGGTATTATTATAATGTACTTCTAGCATTGTATTTCTATTCAAATCACTAGTACCATTACCAATTATAAATTTTGGTGTTTCTTTATGTGTCATATCTTTCATATCTCATGTATTGATGAATATAGTTATTATATTTCATCTGATTGATTGTATCTGTTATTTCGTTGTTTTGTATAAGCCGTTGAACCTCTTCATCTTTTTCTTCTTTAGAAAAAATATTAGCTTCAAGTGCCATATCATTTTCGTCCATCAAATAGATTAATAATTGTGACCCATCTTCAGTTATTTCTTTTATTCTTATCTTCATTGTTTAGGTATTTATTTTAGTTAAATTTACTCATTTTTTCGTTAATAGTCAATACCTATTTACTCTTTAATAAATTTAACCATTATTCCACCCAATGTGACCTCAATCACCTCTTGGTGAACAAATTCTGTATTTTCTGGGTTTGATGTATAAAATAAATGTTCATCCATCTGTTTATGATTTTTTTCGTTAAGAGTATAAACAAGTGTTAAACCTCTTTTATTTATCTTTTCATTCTCAACCATCTCTGAGATAGTTTCTATCAAATCGTTGTAGTCCATATTAAAATTTTGTGAAGATTCCTTTTATAGTATTACTAAATCTTTTAAACCAATTTAACTTAGGTTTTTCTACTAATCGAATCTTATTTGCGTTATTTTTTACCTCTTCACCCAAACCAGATTTCATTTCATTAATAAATGATTCTTTCTTTAAGTTATTGGAATGTATTAATCCTCTCTTTTCGTTTAAAACATTATCGATTGTATCACTAGGTTTTGCTCTATCTTCTTCATCTAATGTATTAATTAGATTTTCAGTCTCTTTACTAAATTTACTTAAAACATCTTCTAATGGTATTATCTCTCCACTTTCTATTCTTTTATCCATAATAATAAATATACGCATAATTTGTGGATTTGTCAATACAAGGGTTGACTTAATCAAAAAATATATGTATTTTTATGAAAATTTAATATTATGATATATCTAATACTTTTTATATTCGTGGCTTATGGAGCTTCAAACATTATGATTTATGGTTCAATATTCTCTGGTTGGAGAAGACTTTGGGGAACAGATAAAGATAATCCTTCGTTTTTTGGAAAACTATTTGGATGTTTTATGTGTCTTTCGTTTTGGTGGGGTATAATTCTATCAATAACCATGTTTTCACCTACACTTGCAAGTGGATTATTAACAGATTTCACTGCCTTTGGTGTAGTAATACCAAAAACAGTGTTAAGTGTTTTCTTTGATGCTTGTTTTGCATCTGGTGGTGTGTGGTTAGTCCATACTATCCAAGAAAGGATAGAAGAATAATTATTTTCTATCCAAACACTTAGGGCACGCTTGATTTGGTCCACAATCACAATCACCAGTAGTCATTTCTTCTGGTAGGTCATAATCTTCAACCACAATTTTTTCTGGTGCTGGTTTTGGTGGTAACTCTATTGTTTGACCATTATGTACAACCTCATTTATATCACCCTCTCTTGCTGGAATACCTGGAGAAATATATTTATTTTCAACCCTAATTGGTTGTGGTTGTTCAACCTCATGTGTTGGCTCAATAACCTCTTCTTTCCACTCAACATCCATATCACTCATTGATGGTATTACACTTTCGGTCACGCCAAAGTTAAATTTTAAATTCTCTAACTTACTTAATGGATTAGTATTGAATAAGTTTTGTAAGTCGGCAATTTTCACCTTTAATAATTCGTATTTCTTTTCTCTTTCAACATTTAATTTAATTATATCTTCAACATGTGTTAATAGTGAATCAAAATCAATACTAGCGTTATCACTATAAAACATGTAATGATTTTTTGCTTCATCAACCATAGCCTTTTGAATCAATTGTGTAGATTCTGGTAGAACCCACCCATCTTTGAATGATGCTTCAACTATTTCCACACCATCTACAAACCTTATACCGTTAATATAGGGTTGTAATTTATTTAATTTAGTTTGTATTTCACCCATTTTTTTTACTTTATTAATATTCCATCAATTATTGCCATCATAACATAACCGATTGATACTCCCAACATATATAAACTATTTCTATTTAAAAAGTATTTTTGTGGAGCTTCAGTAGTTGATTTAACCCAGGCTTGTATAAAATAATATACATGTCTAAGTATATTTAATGCAGACATTACTAAAAGGATTAGCAATATTTTATTAATTATTTCTAGTAGCATCTTTTTCTTTTTTTCTTTCTTTTTTTATTTTAGATATTTCTAATCTAATTCCAAAAGCTAATTCTCTAACTCGTTGTAGGTTTACTCTAACTCTAGTACCAGCAGTACTATTTTTCTTTTTACCGTAGAATTCAGTTACATCTGTTTCCATTTCTTCTACCAATTGTTTTAATTCTTTATACAGTTCCATCTTCTTTAGGTTTAGTTTGTTCTTTATTTTGAGTATCCACACTTGTTTGGTTCTCACCAGTATATCCAGCCCAAGTATCAAGCATTACTGATAATATTGCAATTTCTCTCAATTCAGACTTAATCATAACTACTCTAGAATCGATAGTTACTTTGTCATTATTAACAAGGCGTTGTATTTCTTCTTGTTTCTTCAAACGTTCTGTTTGAAGTTCGTCTCTAATAATTTTAATTATACTCATAGTGAACCAATATACTTATTAATTTTATATAAATCAATAGTATATTTAAAAAAACTTATATTTAAAATACTTACAGACTAAGTAGCATATCCAGTAATCTAGGGTCTGGATACATATCTGTTTTATCTTTTCTTGTGTTGGTATGACTCCACATACCTTTAATTTTACCATAGAATGCATCTTGATTAAAATCAAATGCCCCAGGACCAAATTGATGAATTCCCTCAACTAGTCCAGCCCTAACATCGATATTATCTCGTTGTGCGATATAAATTATTAAATCATATAGTGCACGTAATTGAGTATCAGAATATGTATGCCACATATCAAAACCCCTAAATGGTTTTTGTAGTACCGTGATTTGTGAGTCGGCAGCTTGTGTTCCAGCATATGTTCTACCATCCTTAAGCCAACCGAAGTTACAAACCTCAATACCCACAGAATGTGTATGCATATATTGTGAACCATTTTTACCTAAATGCCATCCATATCCACCATCTGGAATTGCTTGAACAATAATACCATCACTTTGGTTATCATTACCAATTATAGATTGACCACCTAATACAAATTCAGTACCAATAGCACCTCTATTATCTCGACCCCATTGGTCTACTTGATTATATGGATTATGCCACCCAGCCGTATGGTGTAAGAATAAATAATCCTTATTGGTTGGTCCGTCTTTATATTCACCACGTGGTAAGAAGTATTGGTTAATATTTAAACCAACATTATTATTTGATTCACCCATATCAGTTGAAGCCAATCCCATTGCATCCCATGTTTGTGGACCAACAACACCATCAGCTTTTAAACCATTTGCTCGTTGCCATTCCATAACTTGGAATTCAGTACGTGAACCAAAATGACCGTCCACACCTATATTTAAATATTCTTGAAGTAATTCTACTTGATGCCCTCTAGAGCCTATTCTTAAAACCATAATTTCTTTATTAATAAATATAAAAAAATCCCCATAGTGGGGATTTTTATTAATTATATAATCTAATATTATTCAGATTCTTCTTCTTCTTCATCAAGACCTGCAAATACTTCATCAAATCTGTCTTTTTCATCTTCTTCTTCATCACCATCACAGTCTTCTTCATCCAATTTAACAACTGGTGCAGTTTGACCTTCAATATCTTTAGATTCTTCAACAACCTCATCAACCACTTCAGCAATTTCTTCAGATTCTTCAATCTCATCTTCTGCCATAACCATTTTACCTTTATTATCGGCATGTTTTAGTTTGTAATCAGTTACTTCTGGAGCTTTTTGACCTTCAATGTTACCAGACTCCATAAGAGTTGGAGAAACACTTTCAAGTAATGGGTTTTTAACCGCATCTTTATCTTCAGTTATAACACCTCTAGTTTTGTTTAAGATATCACCAAACATATTGTTCTCAGCTAATCTTTCTCTACCATTAAGTACACCAGTAGTTTCTTCTGATTTATAACTCATAAGGTGCTTCATGTAAGCCATATCCTCATTAACCATATTTTTATCACTAGCAGTTAATACTACCGCAGTACCTTCTGTAAGTGTACCTTCCCATCTAACTTCATAATTTTCATTACCATCAGTCATTTGGAATGTTTTATTGTCTACTTTATACCCCTCTGGTATTAATTGTAATGCATTTCCTACACCATTAAATGGCTTTTCAAATCTAAGTCTTTTCATTTTATTTGTTTTTGTATTTTCTTTATTTTCTGATAACGCTCTTTGTTTTGGGTTTTTATTTTTATCCCTATTAGTTGCAACATCACCCATACCACCGTATTGTGGTGTGTCTTCGTTTTCTTTTTTATCTCTAGACCTAATTCTTTTAGTTAAGTCTTTTCCGAAATTTTTATTACCACCCCAAACAGAATCTTCAACAGTATTAGCCCATTCTGGGTTATTACCCATTGTACTATCACCTTCGATGGCTTTTAAAGCTCTTTCTTTAAAAACTTTATCTGGTGTTCTATCATAACGATTCATTTCTAAACCATTAAGATTTTCAACCTCATCATGATATGCTTGGTCATTATCGCTATTCTCATGTTTTTTAACAGTATCTGCATTCTTTTTTTCATCCTTTGGAGCATCAGAATATTTTTTCATTTTCTTCCCAACATCCTTAAGAGCTGCTTTATTTACCTTATCTTCTAAGTTTTGAACTCTCTTAGTTTTAGTCACACCTGGGTGTGATGTTTCAGAGCCTTCAGTAACCATTGAGGTAAGGTGTTTTATGATTATGTTTTTATCCATTAGTAATCTTTTTTAATAAATATCTTATTTTTTAGTAAAAGTTATGCACTTTGTGTTATTTCTTCACCTCTACTTAATTCTTCATCCATCTTAGTTATGATAAATTGAGACACTTTAGAAATTATCTTAAGGTTATTCTGTATTTTTTCTTTATTAGCTCTCCATAATGCCAAATATGTTGCATGTTGTTCTACTGGCATGTTATAGTGTTTTAGTACTACATAAGAAACACTTTCGGCTTGCAACTCTCTCAAGGCACTAACATTACCCTCTTTAGAATTATCAATAAAATATATTGATGATTCTTTTCTATGCATTAATTCATGTGCTACCTCGTGAACCATTGTTGAGAATCTTCCAACCCCTTCAACACCAGAAGAAATATTAATGTGGTCACCCCCACTATATCCCTTTTCACCACGTTTTGCCATATCAGCCGTTATCTTAACACCCATGTCACTAGCTACTTCACTAACTGCACGGAAAAGCATATCTGCTTTTTCAGATGGTGTATTATCTGCATCCCATTTTGGTGTATCTGGAATATCACCTCTTTCATCTATCGCTTCGGTATCTGCAATATCAAATACCTTCCCAACTCTCCATCCAGAAACTTCCTTATCATATTGTTTACCCATTAGTTTTTCAATACCTGGGATGTCAAATGTTGCTTTTGCTTTAGTACGTGCATCTTTTCTAATTATTGGTACTAATATATCGATACCCTTAGCACCTCTTTTAACTTGTCTATGTTTTGATTTCCAATTCCTAAATGAAGACACCCTTGTAGCCGTTGGTCTTTGGATGTAAATAAGTATTCTATTGTTAAAGCTATAATTATGGAACTTAGAGAAAAATGTTAAATATCTCCTAATTTCTGCTGATAATGCAGCCTCATCGGTTGCATTAGCTAAATCCATAATATATTGGTCTAATCTAGCACTTAATAAATCTTTATTCTCTGCCGCAGAACCTGCAATAGCTTCTTCTACATCTTCAAGTGTGTCTATTAAGTAATCGGCTTTATTTATAAGTGTAAGTGTTCTCTTTGCATCCTCTAATCTATCAGCTTCTATTGCCCAGAATTTACCAGTCCAAATAAAACCATTTTGTTTTAATATTTTCTTATTGGTAAATGTTTCTTTATTGGCTGCCTTACCTTCTAAATCTGAAATAACTATTAGTTTTTGTTTTTCCCTATCATGTTGTAGTTTTAATGCTTCACGCATTACACCTTCTTTAATATTAGATTTTTTTTTTGCTACTACAGAATTTTTACTTTTTTTAACAGTTACAACATTATCAACAGCACCTTGACTACACCCACCATCTTGAGCCTTTGTATTATTGTTTAATTTTGTACAATCATCAATATCTACAAAACCACCCTCTGGAAATTGAGTATCAGTTTTTGCATCCTCATTAACTTCTTGTTTTAATGTATGACTAAGTGTTTGCATGAACAAATCAAATGTATGTTTACCGTAGTGTTCTATAAGAATTACACCTACTGCTTCTGCTAAGTCTTTATATGATAGATTTTCATCTACTTGAGTAATTGCATTAAGTATTAATGGTACTAAGTTAGAAGATGGTGACCCACCTACTTCACTAACCATCTTATATTGTGCTTCGGTAAGTTTAATTGTTCTTTTTTTCTTACTAGATTCTTGAATCTTCTTATATTGGGCTTCAGTAATCTTAATCACTTTTTTTTTACCCTCAGCTAATCCTAAAATCTCTTTAGGTAAATTAACTCCCAATTTTTTTGCTGCTTCAATCACCCTCTTAGCTAACATTTGTTGCTCTGGTTGACTAGTAGCATTTTGCATTTGTTTAAGTTCGGTATGATAATTATATTCTAATTGTTGTTGTTCTGTCATTTCGAAACCACTCCTATAGTTGGTTTCATTCATCCCCTTATTTTGTTTATTACCTTCAAACCAAAAATTTTCGTCACTAGTATCTATCGCTTTAGGACTATCATAAGGTCCAGAGGAAGTCGCAGTTGTCGTTTCGTCCAATTCATCTGGTAAGTTACTAGAATACTTCTCCCCATCGCTTAGAGGGGCTACAAATGCCCCAGAAGAGGATGCAGTTGTTTCTTCCATTGATAATAAGAAATTTTTTAATTTATCGTCTGCTTTGAAGTATCTAACTAGATAGTTTCCAAGTTCTTCATCAATCCTCACTAATTCTACCTCACCATTTTCAAATGCGTCAACACCTTCACCTTTATTTAGACCTTCATGTTCATTATTTAGGAATTGTTGGATAGCATTACTATCTATTTCCCACTCATCAGAATATTCTGTATAATGGTCACCTTCTTCATCACTATATGAATCAGTTTGTTCTCTTTCAACATATGGTTCAAATAATGCTTTATCAATCTTCTCAATATTGAATATGTATTTATTATTTGATTTATCGGTTAATAATGCATCCTCATTATCAAACCAAACCACATTAAATAAATCATGTTGAGATACTTCTGGTTTTGACATTCTTTGATTTTGGTTATATGGTGCACTTGGGTCATTGGCTGCTCCTGCTGGATATCCACTATTTTCTTTAAGTCTACGTTCTATTGATTCCATAGCTTTATAGTGTGTACCACCATGATGTAATTCATATAGACCTTGTGATATTGCTTCTCTAACGGTTTCTTTATTACCACCAAATGTACCTTTTTTAAGTTTTCCATTTGCTATATAACCTACATTTTCCATCAATGATATTAATTTTGAGTACTTAGAAGACGCATCTTCATTAAGCCCATATAATTCATTAATGAAATCTTCATATAGATTCCCAATTTCACGTCTAACCTCATTGTTTAGACCATTATTAAAATTTTTGGTTATTTTATTACTTGGTTTTTGACTAGTTGGTGATTCCATACCTTCAGTTGGCATCTCTCTAAAGCTTTGTTCTCTAGGCGTTGGTAATCCACCAACTTCCATACCTTCATATATTCCCAGGTCACCAGTTCCACCATTATCGATGTATTTCTTACCAGCCTCTAATGAAGCTACTTGCTTATCACCAACGAAGTATTCACCATAATGTGGTTCAAACATTATCTCTAAACCCTTATATGGGGTGTTAATGACTCCTTTATCGGATTCCTCTAATCCCACAGATTTTAATTTTGTATAATAATTAGGGTCTTCCTTTTTTAAATGGTCAGTCGCTATTTTTTTTGCTTCTTTTGAACCAACTGAATGTTCTTCTTTTTCTGCATCAATCCCCATCTCCAATTCTTTTTGGTTGGTTTCCATCTCAAGAATCTTTTGGTACTGTGCTTCAGATATTTTCATTAGTTTATTTGAAGGTACATCACGACCCATCTCTTTAAGCATTCTTGCTTGTTTTTCGTTTATCTTAATACTTCTCATTACGTTGTCTTATTTGAAAGTGGAGTTTGCCAGAACCCTCTTTTAATCCAAAGTGTTTTATATAACTGGGTTAAAACATTTTTGGTTATCTCAACTACTTTATCTTCTAATGCTTTTTCATTTTTAATCCTATCTTTAACGATTATAGCAATCTTAGATTCAAACTCAGCCGAATCCATGTACTTCTTAATTTGACTCTTAACCTCAGTTTTGGTTAATTCCTCATTTAATCTAGTCTTAATTATTTTTTTCATTAGTAAGTTTTATTATAAATATTGATTAATACCAAAAAAAGCCCAGAATCGGGCTTTTTTGTATAATATAATCAGTCTTTTTTACTTGGATACCAAAAGGAGTGCTACAACCGTAGCCACACCCGCAATTATTATAAAGGTTTTACTACGTTTATGTTTTCTAATAACCTTTTCTTGTTGTTTTGATGTATCTCTCATAAACTCAATCTCTTCTTCTTGATTAACCGTAACTGTTGTTAGGTTTGTGTTCTGAGTTTCTAGATTAGCATTCTTAAGATTAAGTCTAGTGTTTATATCTCTCAAATCATTTATAACTGTTAGGCTTAACCCATTAATACTGGCTTGTTGGAACATGATACTATCTGAAAACTCATATTTTAATAAGTCTTCAAGTATTGCTCTACCATCTTTTTGGTTAAAGGTAATTTCTTTAGTTATTGGGTTTGTTTTTACTCTCCCTTCGCTCAAGGTATTTTGTGAATTCATCTTCCAACCCATCAATACCAAGCTCACTAACAAAAGGTATAATTTTATTTTTCTCATCTTCTAGTGTTTTAATTTTGTTATTTGCTGTGGTTAGTCTTTTTTTAGTTTTATAAATATTATATTTAATATCCTTAATTTCTTTATCTATACCTTTATTAACGGTGGCAATACTATCATTACTAGTTAATAGGTTTTCATTAGCCTCTTTCAATTCAGTGATTTCAGTTTCAAACTTATCAATATTATCACTAGATGGTGTGAAAAGATATAACAATATTAACCCTATCGCCAATATAATTATTGCGATGGATTTAATATCAAGATTATATTTATTCGGTTGCATCATTACTTACTTTATATTCACCAATTTTTTCTCGCCATTTTTTTCTCCAGTTACCAAATTGGCCATAAAGTCTCTTTACCATTTCTACAACTTCTTCATCTAACTCTACATTTGGAACATTAATATAACACCCATCTACCTTAGAAAATTGCCAATCGATTCCATTATCTAATTTACCATTAAATACAACATTCCTATTTGTTGGGTATACTTTATAAGCAATAAATTCTGAACTACCAACTGTTTCAGTAAATTCTCTTTCATCACCTTCTCTTTCTACACCCTCTACATCCATTGTATCATTTTGATTTTCAACAATAACACCTGGTCGAACAGAATGCCCATCCCTCATAGCGTTTAATATTGTTTTAGTCATGTCGTGTTCTTTATGCAATTGTGCATGTGGTTGTAAACCGTTACCTCTTCTTTTCATAATTAAATATCTTTATTATAAATATCATTAATATAGCCAATAAGCCATAGGTGAGTTATTTTTTCCTTTTATAAAATATATTTTTAAGATTTCCACCTCTAATTTCTTTATTTGAACCAATCCTACTAATTGAATTGTTCTTTCTTTCTGGAATCTCTACAGAAAAGTTTCTATTTTTCTCTTGGATATCTTCTATTTTAATCTTACCCTTATGTGGTTCTGGTTTAACTACCTCAGTTTCTGGTGTTTCCACCTCAGTTTCTGGTGTTTCCACCTCAACTTCTGGTATTTCCACCACTTTCTTGGGTTTTGGGGTTATTTTCTTTGGTTTTGGTTCATCTTCTCTAGCATTAATAACCTTATTAAATACAATTACCATCAATACTGCCATTGGGTCACCAATGATGATTAATAGAAGTATAAACCATTTCATCACATAATCCATTGACTTACCAGTAACATCGGATAAATACTTAAGGGTGTGTAATTCTGCCGCACCCGTATTATTTTGATTTAATTCAATCACATCTAAGCTACGTGCAGTAATACTATCATTAATAACACCAAGTTGGTTAGATAAAACCCCAATTTCACCCTCAGCCACCTTAATATCATCATTTGCATCAGATATTATCTTCTCAGTCCTTCTAGCACTTGTAGTCCAACCCTTATTGTATAATGAATCTAATCTAATTTCTTGGTTATTCCTAACATCTATAAGTGTTGAAATTCTATTACGTTTTAATTCAATATTTTTATTAATATTAACCTTAGAATCCACTAATAGGGTCTTCTTACCCTCAACAAGTTCTATCTTGTTTTGAGTAATGGTCATAGAATCAAATGATTCCTTATATGATGTACTTAAGAAACCATAAATACCAATAGATGTAATAGCCATGGATATTACCACTCCAATACCTAATAATGTAGAATATACCCAACCAACTCTCTTACCATATGTGTGTATCGCTGATGTTGCTACTATTTTTGCTATCTCAATTGAGATGAAAAATAATAAACCTAATATTCCAGCACCAGTAAATATCTTAAGTAGTCCATTTACAGATACATATGCTACAATTCCAGCCATGGAGATTGCCATTATTAATATAAAATATATAAATATTTTTTTCATACTTTTTTATTAATAAATATTAGGCATTTACAATATCAAATAAATTTTCTGAATTATGTCTTAATTTTTTAAGTGCCTTTTCTTTAATTTGACGGATTCTTTCTTTAGTTAAATTATGTTTTTCACCAATAGTTTCCAACGTCATAGTATCAAAATCCTTGTTTACACCAAAATAACATTCAACTATTTCACGTTCTCTATTACTTAAGTTTGATAACATACCATTTAACTCTTTTTTAACAATATTTTCAGAATCATCGAAGGTTGGTTCTGTAGTTCCACTAGAATCACCAATTAAATCAAGTAATTCACCACCGTTATCATTAATGATAACATTAAATGAAGAACATGATGGTAATACTGATATATCAATAACACTATCATCATCTAAAAAATCAACGAAGTCTGCTGGTCTTTCATTTTCAAATTCAAACCTATCATATTCTTTTTTACTAGATGATATCTTATTAATTATGTTAGATGGAAATCTAATCGTTCTGGAATTATCATTAAGACTTTGTAGTATCGATTGTCTAATCCACCAAACAGCATAAGATATAAATCTAAATCCTCTAGTGTGGTCATAACGTGTAGCAGCTTTAATTAAGCCATAGTTACCTTCATTGATTAAATCATTTAGAGTTAAACCCTTACCTTGATATTCCTTAGCAACGCTAATTACAAACTTAAGATTGGATTCAACTAATGTATCGATAGCCTCTTGGTCACCTTCTTTTATTCTTATTGCCAAATCAACTTCCTCATCTGGAGTTAATAATTCGGACTTTTTTATATCTTTAAAATACATAGAAATGGTTTCATCACTATGTGTGTTTACATATGCTCTATTCATTATGGGTTAATATTACAAAAACTCTTTATTCGTCACTAGGTGACAATAAATATACGTAAAAATCCCAAAAAGTAAAGTGTTTTAAAGAAGTATTTTTAATATTTTTGCAGTAATTTTGATAATTTAGAGAATATAATTTTATCTTGTTCGGTAATATTTTTAACTCCCTTATCTAAGATGTTATCAACCAACTCTGTAATCTCATTTTTACTCATGTTTTCATCAATACTTGGATTAAAAATATGTTTCGGTTTAAGTATTGGTCTAGATAATTTAATTTCAATATCTGGAAGTATCTCTGGTTTTGTTGAACCACTAGGTGGTATCACTATTTTATTTTTAAATTCACTTTCTAACTCATTCATGAATGCACTGGTCCTTTTTTCTAAGTCTGTTACACTCGTATCTGTTAAATGTCCAAACAATTTAAACTTGATACTTTCTTTTATTAGATGAACACCAGAAGATTCTGTATTCAAATCGAATAAAAAGAAATTGTGATTATATTGAGAGAAATAATCTGTTAATTCACTTGGGGTGGCTAGACTAGTAAACGTACTAATAACAATTCCAGTAGATTCGACATATTTAATGTCGGTTCTATTATCTGCAATACTATTAATTTCTACTTTAATATTACCTGGCTTACCCACCACTATTATACAATAATTTATAAATTTCATATTTTTTTCTTATTTATGTTACAAATATACGACAAACTTATTGAAAATACAAGCCTTTACACAATATTTATACTTGATACATTGTTAATATCTTTATTAACGGTTATTATATTATCTCCCCAATCTTTAACCAAATCATTTTGTGATATAAAAAATACTATATCAAACATGTCAGAAACTTTATCAAAAAGTGGTTTCATTAATGATATATTTTCTGGTGCTACTCTACCTAACACTTCATCAAATGCAATGAAATTAGGTGTTGGTAAAGATGACATTTTACCCAGAACACATCTTAATGCTATCCCAGAAGCAGTTTTCTCAAACCCACTACCAGACTTAAGTGGTTTCTCTATACCATCCTTAATTAATAAATATCTAACTTCATTCTTATCATCAATAAAAACTTCAACATCGAAGTTTGTCACATCTTCTAAAAGTCTTTGTATCTCACCATTAATTATTGGTAATACTGACCTTAACACTAATTTGCTAATTCCTTTTTTACCAATCATATCAATATAAATTTTAAATATCTTTTCTACCTCAGATTCTCTCTCAATAGTTTTAATGATTGCCAACTTAGTTGCGACACTATTATTATTGGTTGATGTATTAATAGCATTAACTTGTATCTTATTGGTTAACACATCTTTTTGGGTTTCACAAACAGTTATATTTGTGTCTACCATACTAATATTAATATCAATTTCTTTATTGGTGTCGATTGCCTCAACATTTGCATTATATTTCTTTAAATCTGCTTTTTTAGATATTAAATTATTTCTTAATGCACCCATTTCAACATCAACCCTATCTCTTCTTAACTCAAGCTTATTTTTTTCATCCACCTTATCCTTAGATTCTTTCAATTTACCTAATTCAATTAGTGTTATACCTAAAGTGGTTTTCATACCAAGCATGTCGTTGGTGTGGACCTCAATTTGCTTCTTATGTGTATCAATATGTTCAGTATTATCAACATCATCCAATTCCCTATGACAACTTTGACATATACCACCAGCTATAAGGTCTTCAATGGTTTTATTTAATCTATCTATCTCAGATTGTTTAACTGCAATATTACTAACAAGTTGGTTTTTACCCTTGTTTAATGCAAAATCTTTATCTTCATCAAAGTCAATCACTCCAATAACCTCTATTTGTGATTTTAAGACCCCTAGCTCGGTTTTAAAGGTTACACCCTTATTCGTTATCACCCCAATCTCTGTTTCGAGCTTAGAAGGGCTTAAACTAAGTATTTCAGAATCTATTTTAATCTTTGATGCCACCAATTCCATCTTTTCAGATGTTAAACGTGTTTGGGTTTCCTTTTCGGTGTTTAAATCAATATCTAATTTAGTTTTTTCGATTTCAAGGTTGGTTAGATTTAACCTATGTTCATCAATTTCAGTATTGAGTGTTGAAACATCATATATGTTAGATTTCATTGTCTTAGCAAATATATTATACATAGACCTAACGGCTTTTTCTTTTTGAGCAATAACCTCAAGACCGATAAACCTAGTTAATAGTTTACCACTCTCGGTTGACGAAGAATCCACCATATCATCTAGATTTTTGTATGTAGCCAATGCCACCATATCAAAATCTTTCTCAGTACCAACAGTATCTTTGATTAATTGAGTTGTTTTTGTTGCATCTTCTTCTTCCATTTCATCTTCTTCACCATCTGGAAGTATTCTATAATAGTTCAAAGTATGTTTTACATTCCAACCACCTTTTCTTTTAGCAGTTCTTTTAAGATGTCTTTCAATTATAAATCCATCTTCACCTTCAATTTCTAACATACCCCTAAGAGTCACTTCATTTTTTTCACGAAATTGGTTGAATACTTGTTCATTTGTGTTGGTTTTAGACGTTGTACCAAAAAAAAGATATTTAACTGCATCAATTGTTAATACAGTTTTACCACCTTGATTCGCTGGTGAAGAATTAACAACCGTGAAACCCTTATATCTATCAATTGGAAAGAAATTCTTATCACCAAAGGATAAGAAGTTATCAAGCATTAACCATGTTAACCTATATTTTTTATGTAATGTATCATCATCAACTAAATTCAATTCTGAATTCACTTTATTATCTAGTGCAATTATTCTTTCAAAACTTACATCATTATTTTCCCTCTCAAGCCATTCTTTAAACAATTCTCGTTGATAAGGAATGTTCATGATGTTATCGATTGTTCCACCATCAATATTAATTATATTACCTTCACCATCAATCTTAACTGGTCTATAAATAATATTAACTTGTTGTTGTGGAATACCATACTTTTTAGAGAAGTAATTCTTAACCTTATTCCTTGATTCTCTGGAATAGTTTTCTGGTTTATCATTCCAATAAACCTTTATCTTAGCATTGGCTGGTATTGCCATATTTTCTATCTTATTCTCCATAAAAATCTTTTTTTCCTTCTAACCTTTTAATTTCTTTTTTTAATGTTTCAATTTCACTCTCTAAGCTTTTAACCTTATAATCATGAATAGTAATATCATTTGCGTTTTTTTCTTCTAATTTGGTAATCTTTCCACCCAACTTTAATGCTTCTTCATTATCACTAATAATAACTTCCTTGATTACTTCAACCTCTTTGATTACTTCAACTTCCTTTATTACTTCTATTTCCTTTATCACTTCTTTGATTACTTCTTTATCTTCAAATGGTGTGTCACCAAACTTTTCCATAGTAAACCCCTGCTTTAACATCTTAATGTTAAAACTATCCACACTTGAAATATCATTTACTCGACAATATTCCCAAATCTCATCTTTTAAGTTCTTAGGTATTTCCATTATTTATTCATTAAAATTTCACCATCATTTTCTATATCATTTAGTGAATTTATCTTAAATTGGTAAAAACCAAAATCAGTATTGATATCATGTTCTTCAAACGTCTTACTTTCAACATCCCATAATAAGAATCCGTGTTTACTAACTGTCTCACCAAAGTTTTGTTGAACCAGGCTTGATGGGTATGCTATTGGTGTTCCCTTATAGTTGAATACTTGTCGCTTATGTATATCACCCAACATTACTATATCACATCCCTCAAAGTGTGATAATGATTCTGCACTATCAAATTCATATCCAATATCGGTTGATGCACCGTTGATTGGTGCATGATATAAACCAATATATGTTTTATCTTCACCATGTGTTGCCCTACCAATTTCAATATTTGGTCTAGAGTTATCTTCAAAGATACTATAAACACACCAAACAATATTATCATCTAAAACACAATCAGTATCTTTTAAGTAAGTAATATCTAGTGTTGGTAATAAATCAACCATGGGTGAAATACTATCCAACCTCTTTTTATTATTCTCTAATAAATCATGATTACCCGCAATTATCACCACTGGTGCTATCGCTTCTAATTCTCTTAAAAACCAAGTTCCAATCATTAATAACTCATTAGATATTGTAATCTTTTGATGAACATAATCACCAGCTATTACTATTCTAACCTCTTCTGGTTTATAATCAGAAACCAACTCTTTTATCTTATTAATTGTATCGGTAAACACAACTCTATAATCGTCATGCATCTTATATGTTCTAATATGTATGTCTGCTAAGTGTATTATCTTTTTTATCATAATTTAACTATTTTCACTCATTATAAATTTGGCTTCTGCTACTGCCGCAACACGAATTTCCTCTTTTCGTATTTCATTATTCTTATATTCTAATACTTCATCAATCTTTGTTAATGGCTCCATTGTCATTACAACATCTGTAAATTCTTTAGGAACTCTAATTTCACTAAAACGACCTTCAGCCGTTAAATGTACTATGATTGCACCAAGAAATTTTATATCTTCATATTTAGAACCCTTTAACATGTCCAATATAAGCCTAGCATATAATGGTAGTTGAATCTTATAATGTGCTAAAGCCGTATCCATATATTCTTCAAATGGTTCGAGCATTGGAACTGTATAGGAATGTACTTCGAAGTTTTTAATCTTATTGGTTTTCCAATCGGTAACAATAAAACCTAAAATACCATCCTTATCAAATATTAACCAAACCTTATCTGGTTGACCAGTATATTCTAATTCAGAACTACCCAATACCATTTCAGTATCCAATAGTATTGCTCCACGCCTATGCATAAGCCTAATGAAGTTATGACCTGCATCCACCATTGCATTACCATCTTTGGTTTGTTGTTCATCACACTCAAAATATGGTTTTCTAACTTCCTTATACGAACCATATTGTTTTAATAGGTCTTTTTCTAATAAATAATGAACCCTTGAACCCTTACTATTTGCATAATCGGCTGTTGCTCTCCATTCTTTCAATAATCTATCTTGTTGTAATATGTCACCACCAGACATTTCTAATGATTTATCTAGAGCTGGAAATTCCGAATAGAATTGTTTATAAACGGTAGATACTGAAGGAAAATCCGTCCTAATTTTACCAGATTTATCTTTTATATAGTAAATGTGGTCATCTTCAACGAATGTTAATTCAAGTTCTTTTTGTTTTTTATCAATAATATCCCGTATTTCCTTAGCCATTAAGCCAAGTTCGGTTTTTTGGTCTGCCATGTATGATTGTTTCGACTAATATAGTCATTTTTTACCAATAATTCAAGTTTTTCCGAAATTAACTATTATTTTAAATATTTATTAATAAATTAGACAATCTTGAAGTTATCAAAAATATATAAAGAAATCCTAAATGAAGATTTAGAATATAACCACGTTTCAGACGCATCTCCAGAATCAGATGAATACGTAATGACTGAAATAGACATCCCAACACTTTCACTACCACAAGAAATCGTTTTAACCGATGAAGATAGAGTAAAATTATCTAATCTTAAATCTGATGATTTAGATTTTAAACAACTAACAGAATCATCACCAGTAGATTTAAGAGTTATATTACCATGGGATAATGATTTAGAAAAGGGTGTAGCTTTAAACCTACAAATAATAAATGACACATTTTATCAAATTCATATATCGATACATCAAAATCTTCAAAAATTTGGTCTAGGGTATAAGATATATAAAGCATTAATAATGCAATTTGGTCATTTATATTCTGGTAAGGGTAGAAGACATAATACTAATGAAATTCCTAGGATATGGGAAAAACTAAATTCAGAATCTAATATAACATGTGTATCTAATGAAAATATGGAGATGTGCGTTTATAATGCAAATCCAGATGGTGATAAGTTAATAAATATCGCTCTCCAAAAGTAGTTTAGAACTCTTAAGTAATTTAACAATTCCACCACTACCAAGCTTTTCATATATCAACGATGGGTCATAATTATACGGTACTACACACATTCTAATCCTATTATATAGATTACCAATATTTAAATCCTTATAAAGCCTAATTGCATCATCATATGCATCATCATCTAAGAGTATTACTATATTCGCCCTAGCCTTACTATGTAATAGTTGATTTAACTTTGATGTCATATATTTACCCAATAATGGTATTGAATTTGGTATGACGATATGGTCAAAGACTCCCTCAACTAAATAAATTGTAGCATCCCAATTAATCTTATCTTCATTAAATACAATTAATTGTTTCTCAACGATTGGGTTTAAGTATTTTGGTTTCATCCATTTATCCCATGCCCTACTTATAAAGAAATTCAACTCACCCATTTCATTATGTGATGGTATTATTATTCTAAATCTATAATCACCATCAGTAGTATAACCAATCTCATAATATTCAATCATTTCATCAGTTATACCCCTCTTTTTAACATAAGAATATGCTTCCGAATACTTATAATCATATTGACTACAAGTAGCTAGTTTTTTATAACCTTTTGGGATAAATACCTTAGTGGGGATTCCATCGGATTCGATTGCATGATATTCTGGCTTAAGAACATTATATTCTCTTAGGATTGTTTTGTTACCATACATCTTAATTAACTTTGGTAACTTACCATGCATGTTGTTTTGAAACTTACATACCCAACACTTAAATATACCCATATTATAATTTATGGCTAATTTGTGTTTACCATCACCCTCACTTAAACCTTTATCTTCGGCACAAGCAGGACAATCAAAGGACACTTGACCACGTTCTTCATCGTGGTTGTGTTCATCTCCTAGGAATCTTTTAAATAGTTCTAATAATATTACAGACATTTATAACCAATTAAAGTAAATTAGATACATCACATTTATCAACATACCAAAAGGGTTTAAAAATATATCGTGTGGTTTTAGTATCAATAGATAATCTATACCCTTCTATCACTTTCCATATTTCAAACCTAAGTCCAAATATTTTTAAATTATTTGATTTTGCTTTTTTAATTTTTTTCATCATCTTACAAAGATACTACGAAAATAATGAAGTTACAACTAATTGTTGATTATTTTGGCCATTCACCAATCTTATTCATATAACCATGCACAGCAGTATAGGCATCAGTCATATCATAATTTTCTTTCTTAAGTGTCTTGTTTCTTGTATATAACCAAACAATTTGTGGTTCTAAGTTTGCTACCTTTTCCCAAACAATTGATTTCTTATCAATATCCCAAGCCAAGCCACCAAATAGTGTTGCTTTCTTTTTAGATATTTCTTTTTCGGTATATGGTTCACCCTTCTTATTGAATTTTCTAATATCCATTAATTCTGGAAATCCATATTTCCTAGCATCATAAGATGAAATAAAATCGGGTACAACACCAAGTGTTTCAAAAACAGACCTGGATATCATTCCATTAAAACGTAGAAGTGTTCCAACGGTATTTACATTATTTGAACGTAATAGTGGTTCTTCAATAATAACTCTAGTTATACCAAGACCAATATATTTATTCAAGAATTCTTCATCAAAGGTTCTAGCCTTAACAAATAATTCCTCAGCCTTATTACTTAACTTAGGTTTTATGATTGGTGTTACATGATTTAATAACTTCAAATTACCACTAGTACCCAAATTCTCGAATAAGGCAATACCTATGGTTTTGGTTGATACATCTAAACCTAATACTAGGTTATGTTTTGAATTTTCGTTCATTTAATTAAATTTGAAGTAATATAATTAAAATAAATACAAATGTCAAGACTTAGTAGTCAATAGTAATATTAAAAGCAACAAAATCATCGGTTGGTTTATAATAACTTTCATTTAATTTACCAACAGCTATAAGTGTATTTGTGTTGTCCCAAAGTCCAATTTCTGAAATTCTTGGTACATCACCACTTTGCCAAGTTGGATTAGTTGATATTGCGAATTCACCCCTATTAGCTATACATGTAAAGGATTGTGATACTCTATTTCTAATAGTATCGAATGTTATTGTAGTTCCAGTATCACCAGTAAACGCATTTACAATTGTTGGTTCAGTAATAACTAAGAAACCCTTATCTAAATAACTTATACCCACAGCTTTATCAGTAATGATACCAGTATTAGTGTTAGGTCTAAAGTTATATAGTTCTTTTCCATTAACACTATAAGGTTTATTTTGTCCATAACCAGTACCCCAACTTTTGGTTGCATCTGTATTTGGTTTTTGAATATCATCCGAAAATAATAATGAAATATTTGGACCAAATTGGGTTATATTAGTTGAAACATCTAAAACATTGATATCTTCATTTGGTAGTGATAACCCCTTATTTTCAAATGTTGAGAATAGGGTATATGTTGTACCAGATGAAGATATGGTTGCTCTTATTGTTTTACCATCGATGATTTCTGCATATGTAGAACCACTAATACCAATAACAAGTATATTATTTTGTGCTAACCCACTAAGTGCGGTATCAGAAAATCCACCATTTGTTGATGTCGTACCAGTGTATCGACTATAATCTGAATCAGATAATGGTAACCCAAACGAATAAAATAAATTAACTAGTCGGTCTGTACTTTTATTATTTAAATTTATTAAGTTTTGTGTAATCGTACCACCACTAAAGTATTCAGTAGAATAACCTAAGTTAATCACCTCACTATTAACATTGATTGATTGAATTTCAACTGGTTTTTTCTGGATAGTCGGTTTATAATTAATCGTACTTTTTATTATATAGTTATACCCACCATTATTGGTGTCCCTACCTTCATTATCTCCAGATATTTCTGGAATTTGATTATCAGTTAATCCACTAAAAACATCATAATAACTATCTGAATCACCTAAAGAAAATGAAGATATTAATACATTTGTGTTTGTAATTAATTTTCTTCTACCCTCTGGTGTTAGTTTAGCTTTTAGCTCTATATTTCCCGTATTGTTTATAAATCCCATATTGTTTATTTTTTAAAAATCCATAGACAATTCAACTAACACGGTGTTACCACCTTTTAGCCTTATCGGTCTACTTAATTTACTTGTCATGACTAGAACCCCAGTATTATCATATATACCCAGTTCACTTATTCTAATATCTGGTGGATTAGTAGCCGAATTATCCCTAGTTGGATTCTCAGTTGTTTTAAATTCATCAGAGGCTACTGTTAAGTTAAATACACTCTTATAAATTGTTGCACCAATATATGTTTCTATATTACCATAAAAGAATCTTTCATCACCAAATGTTAATAAATCTGGGTTAGTATTTAACGGAAGTGTTAATGATTCTATTATTGAAAATGTGGTAGTACCAGAATTTACTATTGTATCTATTAAGAAACCATTAACTATTGGGTTTTGGTTTTCTAATAAAACTGGGTCGATAGTTTCTCCAGTTACACTAGTAATAGCAGTACTTGTATAATCATGTACTTTCCAAGAACCAGCGACTGGTCTATCGGTACTATTTGGAAGTATTTGATAAAGAACCTTAAATTCTTTAGCAGAGAATCCCATACCATCATATCCACCTTTCTCTTCTTTCCTCATATATGGTAATAAATCAACATCATTAATCTTAAACTGAACGTCTTTAGAATTTGAGGTTGAATTTGTAATCTTAGTATAATTTTGACATGGAAGTGTTGATTGTAAACCATTACCATCACCCTCAAAAACATATGTTAAATACATTGTTTCACTTGATTGTAAAAGTCCAGTAGTTGTACCACCAGAAGCCGTAATAAGATTAGCAGATAATGGTGGAAGTGTCCAACTTCTATTAGACTTATATGAAAGTGCTGCAACGATTTCATCATCACCAAATATCACTATCTTAAGTTGTGGAAATACCTTACCAACCACTCTTGGTGTATCAGACACTAAGCTTGGGTCTTCTATTAAATCAACAAATTCAATTTCAGTATTAGTTATTAATTGTGTCTCACCACTAGCCACGAAATCCATACCCATTAATACACCACTTTCTGTTGAATAATCTCTCCTATGATACATTAGGTCTGGAAGACGTAAGTAAAGATTTTTACTATTATCACCATCGATAAAGAAATATTCACCATAAAAATTAGATATGGTATTATTTGTATAATGAAGGATTGATATTGACTTACTATATGGGTCAGTTATTGAAGCCCCAGGTGTATCAGAAATACATGGGTCTGTTTCAATTGTTGTTGCCGATTTAGTTGTCGTTTTATTGTTTGTAGTCGTTGTTGTGGTCGTTGTTACAATAGTTGTATCTTGTGTACCACAATATCCAAAATATGGTAGTATTTGACCAGTATAATCATTAGAACCAAATTTCTCATAGCTTTCATTTGGAAGTGTAACTGTATCTGTAATACTTGTTCCAGTCATTCCAGGTAAGTTCTCACACCAAACATTATTCATATTCCAAACTGGTACGTCTGAAACTGAAACATCACAACAACCTTGAAATGCAAGTGTGTTGCTATTCCAATAAGGTGTTGTTTCATCAAAACCAAAATCAGTATATACTTCACCACCATGATAAATAATATATTGTGAAAACCCAGTAGACTCTGCAATATTAGGTAATGCCCTATCTAATGTTATTGTATCACTTGTTGTTGTTGTGGTCGCACTAGCTTGTATCTTGTACCATAAATGTGGTACTGGTACTGCATTTTGATTTTCTACTTGTGTACCAACAGTATCGTTGGCTAATTTAATAAGAATATAATCATTAACTGAATATGAAAAACCACCTGGTAACACTATGGTAGTACCACCATTAAATGTTGTCGCTGTAAATACACCACTAGATTTAACATATGTTGTCCCACTTTGTGTTGTATATGTAGTTCCAGTTTTAGAGAAAAATCCTCTATCTTCGGCACAATTACTAACCACCGCTTTAATTGTATTAACTTGTGCGGTAGTAAGTGTGTTTAATCCATTAGTATCACTAGTTGTTGATGTAACAAAGTGTTTTATATTTGGTTGTCTATCAAAAGGACTTTGCACCCTTGTAGATGCCGATAAGGATTCATCAGTAGAATATGTTTGAGATAAAAGTTCTCTATCATAATTTATTTCAGAATCACCAATAGCCCAAGATGCAAAATTTAATTGCCCTTGTGCTAGTTTTTGTCTACCGTTTTCAGTCAACTTAATATTTATGAAAGCGTCTGAATTGTTAATTATATAACTCATATTTTGTAATTTCTATTAACCTTATTTAATAATAAATACTAAAAAGTAAATAATTAGTATGATTTACTTAAATTAGTTTGCATTGTTATTTTTATTATTTCACTATATTTTGTACTTACGATTGGGAATCCATTTATATTAACATATTTTTTATCATTCCTAACTCTATAATACATACTATCACCAGCATTCCCAATTAAACCTAGGAGTGCCCTATACGTTGTAACAGTAGGTATGTAATTAAGCTTAACACTATTAGTTAAATTCGTAAATAAATTATCCACACTAAGTTCAACTGTAAATTCACCATCATCTGTTTGTGGTGGATTTTCTATTGACCAATTAATTTCGACAGAATCAGTAAATATATCCCCAGAAACATCTACATTAGTATTATAATAAATATTAATAATATCATTCATAAACACATTACCCTCTAAAATAATTCTTTTTGGGTTAGATACTGATAAATAATAATCAATATTATTTGCAAGTGTAACACCATTAATCGTGATAAGTATGGCATTATTATTTACTGGTGTATATTCTGCGAATAACTCGAACATACCAGTTGTTGTATTATAAAATAATGGTGAACTACCTTCAGTATCTGTCGCACCACTTATTATTGGTGAATCCACATCTATGGTATCCACACTAAGATTATTTGAAGAATTACTATTGGTGTAAATAAAACACATAACATCACCAGAAAATGTTTCACCACTTAATTGTATTTGGTTAACACCAGTTGTTGGTGATGTAATAGCATAATCAAAACCATTTGCCAATACTAAACCATTTAATGTTACTGCAATCGAACCTTGGTATCCAGGCATTGAATATACACCCGAACCATCTAATAACTTACAATTACTATTAAGACTACTAAAGTTTATTACACCACTATCATTATTAAAAAATATTGGAGTATCGGAAGTTTTAAATGCTACAAAATAATAATCTGTAGCTTCATCATATATTTGATATTCTGTCCCAATTTTAACTTCTTCAGTACTATAACTTAAATCCAATAATTTACCAAATTCTGTACATGTATCAAATTCATAATACCCCTTAACCAAGTAATCTCCATCTATATTAAGTTCACTAACTAATACTGTATCTGTAACAGCACTAGTAGCACTTAAACTATTTAACCCAATAGATGTAGAAGTATATATGGATGGTTGTAAAAATGCGTTGGTTCTACTATCGTACTTGTAAATTTCATATTTAAATCTTGTATTGGTGTTATTAATTGCATCTATATCTAATGATGTAAAGTTAAATTCTAAACCTATGGTTGCTTCATCTTCTATTTCATATACATTCTGGTCATTATTAGTTAAACCAGAAAAATCTAAATCACAGAAGGGTGTATAGGTTGGGGTACAACCAGGTACACTAGGGGCGGTGACACTAACACAGTTATCACCAACATCTGTTTCTAACCCTAGTTTAAAATTATTAACACTCATTATTTGGTCGATTTCAAATGTTGTACCAGTAAAAGTATAATCATATCCCATAGCATCAAATGCTGTTACAACACTACCACTCCATTGAATGTTAGTTATTGATTCACCACTAACAGATGTGTAGAAATTATTATTATAAACCAATATGTCATCATGATATATTTGAGTATTCCAAGTCACGGCACTTAAACATGGACCACCTTGACCATCGTTTATATAACATTCAGTTGTAGCAGAATAAATATTAACAAATATAAATGCACCACCCGAAACATCACAACTAATTGTTGTATCACCACTAAACTCAACCTTAGCAGTACCAACCATGTTAAATGCTGGGCTTTCAAAAACACAAATATCTGAACTAGTCCTAAAAACTGGAACTGTTTTATTTCTAAGTGAATTACTATTTTGATTATATATTGGGTCTTGATAACTCATTAACATTCTGTATTTATTTCAAATTCTATAAATTGTCTATTTTGATATATTGTCAAACCATATGTGGTATCAGTACTTAATACTTCAGTCCAGATTACCTTTCTAAAGTCTTGACTAAACGATTCTAAGTTTCCAACAATAAACCAATCACCATATCCAAATGCCCCACTAATAACCGCCCTATTTGGGATGTTAGTTGTAAGGTCATCTAATATGTTTCCAGTTATATTTCTTATTAATAATGGCATGTATATATAAATATATTTTTATTTGTTATTCAAGATTATTATAATAATATTCTTCACTTATTACTTTACTATTAGGTAAATTAACTACTCTTTCATCATTTTCTGAAGGATTAGTAATTTCTACTGTACCCCAGAAGGTAGAACCTATATCATAATTTTTAATCCAAATACCAGTACATGTTGATGGTGTTGGTTTAGCCTTACGACTTCTAGGTTGAACTAGTGTTTCTGTTGTAACCGTAATACCCGTTTGCGATGCTATCGATGATGGGTCAACATTAGAGGTACAAAAGAATGATGAATATTTTTTATATCTAAACTTTTGTTGGTCATAGATAGTATTCCTATATTCATATGTTGATTTCCATAATGATGTACTTGGTACAACTTGTTCAATTAAATCAACCCAGTAATTACCTATGGTTTGACCAAACACATCTGTATTGGTGTAATTAAATTGAGATGATTGGTTGTCTGAATACGCTAAAGCCCTATTAAGATATCTTTCATAAAGTGTTTTAAGTGTCGGATAACTTTGTATTGTTTTCCTATTCTTAACATCTATTAATTCTGTACTCACTTTTTCAGTAAAATCACCACAAGAAGTATTGTCATCAATCTCTGGAGCTAGTACAGATATACTTGCATCCTCATCAATCCCTAATAATAATTCATTTAATTCATTCGCAAATGTACTAGCACTAAATACATCCGATGCTGGACTAACTTTATCATATACACCTTGCCAACCAAATTCAGATAAGGCAGTATCCCCACTATATGGGTTTGTGGTTAATAATGGAGATAAATCTACTGGTGAATTTAAAGCCGTTATTTCACTTGGTGATAATATTGTACCCTCAATAGCTGCAACTGCTTGAAGGACTAATGCTTCACCCGCCACACTTTTTATGATTGGGTATATAACACCCTTAAAAGTATCAAATGAACCATACGTTGTACCAGTAAATTCGTTGTAATCAGTATACCAATATGATGTTGGTTGTGCTGTATCACCCGTTAAACCCCCAGGACCAAACCCATCTGCAATATCACAAGAGTGATAATGAAAATCATCATCCCATGTCCAGTTAGGTGCACAAGCTTCATCACAAAATGCTACCACAATAATATCTGTTGGTGGGACCCATGAACCAGTATTCCAGTTAGGTGGGAAATTACCTACCACATTCCAACCACTATCAATGGTAGCCGTCATTGTTGTATCATATATGCTTTGTGGATATTTCAACCAACGTTCATCCCTATATGGGATGATATACATTTCACCAAGATATGATGGGTTATTAGATTTATAATCAACAAACCACGCCATAAACGCATCTGATGCATCAATACCATCTTGTAGTGTCATACTAGTCGTATCCAATATTCCATATATATCTGCATTTGGTGGTAATTCTGCAAACTTATCAAAATTCAATTGACAATTTTCAATACCCCGATAAATATAACCTTGTGCCTCATATTCGGCAATTGTTGATGCTATAGCATCACTACTTGTATCATATGATACCCCATCAAACACACAAGAATTAATATTAAAACACCCAACTGATTGTAGATTAACATTTCCATCTGATACTGGTGGTGTAACCAATACAGTTGTTAAATCCACATCACCTAATAATAATTCATTTAATTCTTCACCAAAAGATTCAGAGTTAAATACCTCGGATGCTGGACTAACTTTATCATATACACCTTTCCAACCATAATCTTTCATCGCAGGTAGTCCAATATATGCATTTTCCGTTAAAAGTAGTGATACATCTACAGTTGTATTTGTTGCAACTATTTCTGATGCAGTTAATAATCTAGCTTCCATTGCTGCCATAGTTTGTAACACCAAAGCACCACCGTGTGTTATTATATTTCTAACGATTGGATAAACAACACCTTTAAAGAATGTAAATGAAGGGTGTGTTGTACCAGTAAAAGTATCAAGATTAGATGTATACCCAGTAGTTGGTTGATTTATAAGATTAAAACCATCTGAAACCTTTGATGAGTGATAACTCGGATGGGCTTCATCAACAAATGCTAACACAACTAAATCTGTTGGTGCTGTCCAACCACTTGTATTTAAATCTGGTGGTAGTTGAGCAATACCAGTCCAACCGCTAAAAACAGAAACTGGCATTACACCAGTATAAAGCCTATTTGCATAATCTAACCATTCTTCAGTACCATGAGGTATGATGTATAAATTACCTTGATGAGTTGGTGTTGATGCAGTATATGAATCAAACCATTCATTAAGTGCATCCGATGCTGCTTCACCATCGGTTGGTAACATACTTGTTGTATCAAATATTGCATAAATATCCGTATCTACTGGTAATTGATTTGCTAATGTAAATTCTAACTGACAATCTGTTACACCTTGATATGTATAACCAGAACTTGCATAATCGGTTACTATTGGTTCAATAGCAGTTGTAGATGTATCATAGGTTACCCCACTAACTTCACATAGTCCAGAATCAAAATAAAATATTGATGGGTTAGACCTGGAGAAACAACATACATCTGTTTCAATAGCACTACTAGGACTTAAGTTTAAGTCTATTTCTTTAGTATTGATAGCCAACCTATTGTCTTTTATATCATAATCAGTTATTCTATATTGTAAATCGAATTCTCTATTTTTAAGTACTTCATTAGATAACCATGATTTTTTATTATCTATTACTTTCTTAAGATTAAATGATGGTGGTTCAGAAATATATGTTTGTACATTAGTTGTCTTCTCACCCCTTTGTTTTAATATAACATTATCTAATAGTATTGCAAAATCAACACATGTATTGTGTATACTAATTGAGATATTAATTTCTTTATTTAAAATGACATCTAAAAGACTTGGTAAGTCTTGACTAGTCCTACTATTTGTATTAATTGGTGTATATGGTGTATCATCATCAATTATTATTCTATATTTTAACCAACATGTTTCAAACCAATCATTTAATATTTCGATTATTTCTTCTGGAACATAATTTGGTGTACTTGTATCGGCTAATTTAGATGTATTAGCTAATGGTGGTACAGTATACCCATGATTATTTGCATATTGGTCTATTAAATCTTCAGCATATATGGTTGATAATGAAGTGCAATCTCTACTAACACCATTTATTAATAGTCCAGTCTTCCCATAATTGTCTACTATGTAATCAGATAATGAATTAGCTGGTATATTGAATAAGGTATCTTGATAAACTGTTTGTAATAATCCAGTTGTTGGATTTACAACTTCAAGATTAACTCTAACATCCAAGTCTTCAAAAATATCTAAATTATTAACACATTGAATATCTTCATTAGTTTGACTAGTTTTGTTACTAGTATCTACTGGTAATTGGTTTACAAGTATTTGAAGTTCTGATTCACATTGGGCTAAGTCTAATAACCATTGTGTGATTCTAGCTTCGGATGTTGCTCTATCAGTAACAAGATATTGTGTTGTAACATATAATGGAACTTTAGAATTAAGATGAAAATTTGTAAGTACCTCAACTTCATCACAACCATACATAGTTGTGTTAGAACCATAACTAAATAACCATTGTGCATAAGCACTTCTACTAGTAGAATATGTATTTAGAATATCTTCCCAAACTTTTAGCCCTTCCACGGTTAGTGCATAATTTGACTTAATTATATTACATTCAACAACAAATGGAATATTATAACCCCTTTCAGTAGCTATTAAATCTTCTAACCTATCTATTTCTGCTTGTTTTAAGCGAATTAATTCTTCTAATTGTGATGTATCATCACCTGGGTTGTCACCTTTAGATGGTCCACCCAATAATTCTTTACAATCAAAATTAAGTATCCAATCAAATGACATTTCAAGTGAACAATCTTCATTATTATCACATGTAAAATATGTACTTGAACCACCGACTGGGTTTACCACAATTCTAAATACATCACTAATTGGGTCTGGCTCTGGTATTGGTACTGGTATTGCTATTTTTTCACCTATAGATTTAGAGAATTCATTATCCACCCATCTACATTGTTGTCTTTCAATATCAAATGTATATCCAAGTGCTTTACAACATGCACTATTTTGGAAATCAACAATCGGGTTTAACTTTTGGTCATAGACAGATACAGTACCACTATTGTTTTCAACAATTTTATAGCCCGCATCTAAATACTCTTGCTTAGTTTGACAAGTATTATATACTATGTTTTTTATTATCGCCATTATCTCTTAATTTTATTTATCTTCATTACAATCTATTTGTTTTCTAGCCCTCATTTGATACATTCTATATAGACTACCCAGATAAGTATTATTTCTTAATTTACACGCATACCCCATTTTACCAGTATGTGGGTCTAGTATTACTGTTGGTATTGTTCTATCTATTGGACAGAAACATGAATCTGCTTCATTTACAACCCTATGATTACCTGCCGCATCAATAAATCTTAAATATATTTCATTACCACTAACTATATACATATCTTTTAATTTTTCACTAACCACTTGCCATTGACATGATAATACACAACCACAACCTCTAACAGTCCAATCTATTATAATTCCTTGAGATTTACAACAAATATAACCCTCATTTAATTGGTCACCAAATATTGCCTCATCTGAGTTTGGAACTGTGGGTTGAAGCTCAACATTAACTCCAACACCTTCATATGGGTTTAATAATTCCCACTCTTCATGATAATATGGGTTACCACCTATTTCAATACAACATTCTTGTGGTGCGTATATACTTGTATTTGTTGGTACATCTACAAGTCCATTTATTGTATATAATGTATATTCAAAAATCCAAAGATTGTCATCTTCATCATATGTAACACTTGAAAATAAATCATCACAAATATTAGCAGCTTCTTCTCGTATAGAAAAGCTAATTTTAATTGCTTCATCATTTTCATCTACTGGACAACCACAATTTGTATCTAATGGTTCTGGACATGGGTCTGTAATTATTTCACTAGTAATTGTAACCACCTCACTAAAATCAAGACCATTCTCATCTATCACATCAACATAAAAATCACCACCATAATCATTAAATACTCCATTAATATAATTATTAAATAATTGGTTATTAACTGTTTCAGTTGTTGTTTCTTCAAGAGTAAACGGTGTGAAATCTGGAATTATATTTCTTAATTGATTAATATATTCTCGACCACTATCATATGGACCAATATGTGGGTTATTCCCAATTGATATATGTTGGTTTGTGTTTTCACCACCAGTTTCTCTATACCATTGACCACCCTTTTGAAAATACATATTAGGTGTATTTTTAGGTAGTATTGGGTAACCGTCTCTATCTATATTATAAAGACTTAAATCGGTATCTAAGTTATTATTTTCTAACACCGCATAAAACAAGTTCATGTCTATTGGGTTAGAAGCTAAATAAATATATTCATTAAAACTAATTAGACCGTCTGGTGCTCCAACAAATTTAAAGAAGAATTCAACTGCTTTTCTAGTACCCTTAGATTTCCAAATCCAAGCAGAATTAAGTATAAGTCTTCTCCACATTTCTACATCTGCTTCTTGTGGTGTTAAACCTCTCGTTTGTCCAGCATAATAATTTGTTTGTGGTGCTAAATAAGATGATATTAAATTTTCATCCACTAATGATGATACTAATTCCCAACCCATAGTTCTGGCTAAGTATTTAACCAATTGGTCTGGGATGTTATTCTTTTTATCATATGTTACTACATTCGCAAATGATATTCCATCCATGTATTTCTTAAGTTCATCAAATTCTCTACCATAAATCTTAAGGGTCTTATTCATCTTTTGTCCAGATGTTTCTTCCTCAACACCATTACACCTAGGAATAGTATCAAAATCTGAAATTGAAGATGATGTTAAAAATCTCGTCATTAAATCCGTTTCTAATCCATCTTTACTATTACTAATATTTAATAGTTGTGTAACAAAATTAATATATTCATTTGTATTAAAATCTATATTATATCCATCACTAGTTGGCCACGTAAGTTTTCTATTTCTACTAATCGCAACACCATTTTCACCTTCTACCTTATAATTATACTCTGAAGTATATTTAGGTATTACAAGCCTATTTAATAGGTTATCTTCGAAACCATTTAATGAATTGAAGAATTCTTCTACTAACTCATCATTTGGTCTTATATGATACGATATATTATACGATGTTCCAGTAAAATCAAATGGATTACCCATTACTTCAAAATATAATGTACTGTCCAACATACTAGATGGTGGTGTATATGTTATGATTGGGTATGTTTCACCTTCAAAATCAATTACGTATGATAGGTAATTAATCGTTAAGTTTCTTAAATCATTTGTTTCGTTAAAGGTATCTATTGTTGTACCATTTTCTTGGTAAATAATATTAAATTTATTGTTAATGAAATTACTATCCACGAAAAATGCAGAACTATTGGTTAATGTACTATATGAATAATGTTCAACTGTTGGACCAACTTCTGTATCATTACCACCATCTCTTAATGGTGTTAAATATAATGAAGCCACCCAATTTGTGATTATATTTTCAAGACTAACCCTAATAAATTCTGTTGCAGAACCGAAGAATGCAAAATTACATAAATCGGTATTATCCATGTTTATTTCAACACTAACATTATTGTTTAATAATGAATTAGCTCTTTCAACGGTAAGATTAAGTGTTTCAAGTGTTTGAAAATCACTGTACTTTTTACCATCATACGTTCTAGTTAATCTACCTTCAAAATTGGTTGTTGTAACGAAGTTTTGAATTGTAAAAACACTATCACCATTCCCATCACTACTAGAAGTTTGTTGATTTCCTACTAGGTCATCACTAAAGTTTCTATACTCAATACCATTATTATAAAATTCCCTTTGGGCATAACCAATCACCTTAACTAGATTACTACTATTGGTAGTTGTTCCAGAAGTGTTAGTACTAGTACTTGTTGATGTGGTTGCTGCCATTTATTTTATACGTTTGATATATCGTCAAATCCCTTTGTGAAATCTATATTATTTAGTCTATCTTCTTTAATTTCAAATAATGGTTTACCAGTAAACCTATCTTTGATTTCAAACAAGTTGTATTGTTTATAAATATCATTATTAAAATTATAAACTGTATAAATTCCATCTTCAAGGCTTTTTGTTTGATTACCGAATAATCCAATCGCCAATGATTCGATATCATAGTCAACTAATTCTAATTCCAACACAAATGGTGTAAAGAATGTATTAGTAATAATGATATCTTGATTAGGTGAACCAATAAATGGTAATATATTAGGATTTACATTGGTTGGAGATGATGGAGACACCGTACAAAATACTAGTGTTGAATTATCATTAAACCTATATCTAATAGCTTTTTGGCTTGTGTTTGTTATATTTTGATTAACTGGTTCAGACCTATTATTAGATGTAACAATCTTAAAGAAATTTCTTAATTTTTTATCACTTACAGATTTATTTGCATTTAAATATTCAATCCTATAACCAATTAGGTTATTATTTTCTAGTTTATCAACAAATGCACCTAAGTCTGGGTCAGACCCATCTAATACAATTCCCTTAACATCTGGGAATGCAGATAACACACCACAATCTACAATCTTAGTTCTAATTTCTACTGGTTTAAATACTATTGAGTAAATACCCTTAGCACTAAAAGTATCTACTGGTAGATTTAACTTATAAAGCCCACCAAATATTTCAAATCCAGTTGTTGGTATATCTTGTGCAAGTCTAGTAGTACCACCACCACCAATTGGAGTACCACCCACATTTACTGGGTTTTCGATTTCTTGTAAATTACTTGAATCTAATTTAAACACTGCTGTGTTTGTTGTTTCTCTATTTTCTGAATAAAAGACCGTTATGTCAACATCTGTTGGTGACATGTCTGCTGGTCTTATTGTTCCGTATGTTCCAGTTGCCATATTTTTATATTTTTATTATATTATAATATCCATTACCATAGTTTATTAAATCATTAATATTGGTCATTTCACCAAATTGTAAATGATTTTGCACTATTGAATTTCTTCCCCTATCTATAAATACATCACTTTGTACTTCTGGGGTGCTTGTTATACCAAATAAATATTCCATTTTCGTCATTGGAGCTAAAAGACTGTTAGTCTGATTAAAACCTTGACCCCTATAATATATTTCAGTTATTGGTATAAAATCAGTAAGACCATTCACTTCGATAGGTCTAATCTTATCTTTATATGTCCTTAACATAAGTCCAGTATCTTGAGCTGGTAAACCAAAAAATTGGTCATCAACATCAACATCTATAGAATAGTCTATTGGGTTTTGATTATTGGTGTCACTAATAACCCTAGTTACACTATTAATCACAAATCCATGATAATCCACATAATCTTCAATGTTCATATTAAAACCTGGTTTATATGAAAAATCAGCATCATATGATTTTACAATCTCAAGTCTATCTTCTGTTAACCCACTTACTCTATAACCATCTACAAAATAATCACTTAAATCCTTATCTGGATGTCTAGTATTTGGTAATGAACTATTAATATTGGTTTCAAATGTACCACCATTCATGAATTCAAAATTAAGATTTAATGCGAGTAATTTGTTTCTAAGTATACTATAATGTACTATGTTGTTATATAATGGCATATCATAAAATATACCCATATCATCACCATCTTGTGTGAAAAAAACATTAACACAAAATGTAGTTGCGGTCATTTGACCCCAAGTATCTTTATTTCGGCTAGTATAATTGTCTAATACTATTTTTTTCTTAATTATTTCCATTATGATGTACTTATTTCATATAGAGCAACCCTATAATTATTTTGTCCAAACCCTATGTTATTAGAATAGTTTTCACTAATACTATAATTATGTCCTAACTGATTCCTCTTTAATATATATTTGGTGTGTAGTTTATTAACTAAATTTGTACCATTGGTTGTCTTCATTAAATCCTCAACATTAATATTTGGGTCATCATTTGACATGAATCTAGTAACAATACCAGTCTTAGCATTAGAAAAACTAGCCCTCATAAATATTTCTTTATCAACTGTCGGTAATACTTCATCCTTAAAATGATATAAGTTAAATCCTTCACCATTTGCATCTCTATCTTTAAGTGTGTTACCAAGTGTGAATTTTAAATCATATTCACTTGGTAATGGTGGTGTACCATCTTCATTATAATCATTAATACTAAACCTAGGGAAAATAGTAATGAAAAATAATAGTCGTTGTGATGATGTTATATCACTATCATAGAAATCTAATCTAAGAAATGATTTAGTGAATGAATTTTTTTTAAATTTAAAATCACTTGATGTGAAACCAATAGAACCCCAATAACTATTTGGGTTATAACTTCCACCCTCTAAAAAGAACATACTATATATTACATTAGTTATAACATTTGTATTTAAAGGATTCTTAGGTGAAAATTTAACCTTCTCATAATTAATGGTTGGTGTAATACTATTTTCAACCTCAACATCAACAAACATACTTTTAATAATATCCTCTTGACCAGTAAGCCATGGTGTTTGACTAATTGGTACATTTATATGTATGGCAGTACTACCAGAAATATGTGGTTTTAATATTTTATACGAATTAACACTCATTACTTGAATTTTTTGTTATATAATCATCTGTTATTCCATCACCAATTGGGTCTGATTGATTAACTGGTGGAAAACTTGTATTCTCTACACCAACATAAAATAAATCATATTTACCAAATGGGTCTTGCCTATATGTACCAATATTGATGTTTTCATACATATAATGATGACCATTAGTAAATGGGTAATCTAATACTTCATTTTCATTATTTGGTGTACCAATATCTAATATATCTCTCCAAAGCCACCTACCATCACCTAAATCTTCTGCATATATTGGTATCCCACCAGTTGATGAATCACCTTGTTCGATATATGATGAAAAATGTCTAATTCTCATCAAATGGAATGGGTTATATAAATATCCCTCTCTTCTTGCAGTATCTGATGCACCTTGATATGTTGATTCTCTATCTAATGTATTAAATCTATGTAATACTGTTGTAAGTATTTTTTCTTTTACCTCAAATTTATTATATTCAACAACATCACCACAAAATTCTTGATACCCACTATTAATTCCATCTTCTAATGGTGTTTGGGATGGGAAATATGTTGAATCATTTGGTTGTGCATCATGTATTCGCCTTGAATTAGATACATCTTCAGTTAGGTTACCTGGGAGTAATTCTAAATCAAATCCAGATTTTACCCTACTAAAGAAATTTCCAGTATTAACACTACCACCTCTCATTTTAATAAATGTTAGGTATATTTCACTAATCGGTCTACCAAGATTATCTGTTAATTCAGATACATCAATATCATTATTAAATACCAATTGATTAATTGTATCATTAAAGATTGTCTTACTATATGCCAATGGATATATTTCCTTATTATTTGTTGATACATCAATTGTTTTAAATTTTCTAACATAATATTCAGATGGTTGATTATTAATTATTCGTCTCATTCGACCATTTGTAAAATTAGTACCAATTGGTACAGTAGATGGGTCAACACCAATAACAAAATAATTGGCCTTATTATCACCATTATTTAACCCAAGACGTTTAACTACGAATACACCCTCATATTCCGAATTTGGCATATTTGAAAGAATAACAGTATCACCATTTTTAAGACCATGACTTATGGTTGTACCTAATACAACCATTGGTACATTACCAACCAATGCTTCTTCAGCATTTACAATTAATATTCCACCGTTTATTATCGTATGAGTATCATCACTACTATCTGGATATGTAAGTAGGTATTCCCAATTTTTTTGAATGTTAGAATTTAAATCAAATCTTCTTCTCGTTGGTTCTAAATCATAGAACTTACAATCATCAACCTTAGTTAAATCTGGGTCATGGAATCCAAACCAACCATCAAGTTCTTTTAAGTGCCTCTGTACGGCTTCCTCGTAGGTTAATTCAATCTCTCCAACAAAATCGTTATCATAGGGGTCTTCTAAGAATAAAGGGTCTGTAAACGTCTCTAAACCGTTTCCATCTTTTGGTATATTTGAATCACCAAATGGTCCAAATCCAGTATTACCCCTATAATTATATAACACATTACTAAATAATGGTGAAATTGTAAATATAAATCTATATAAAGGTGATAATTGTCGTTCACTATTGAATACTTCACCAACATCTACTAAATGATTAATTTCACCAAGTGGTAAATCTTTTTCATCACTAGTCATCCCAACATTTAGACGTATATTTTCATTAATATCTAATTTAGAATTTACTCCCTTTAATTTATGTTTCGTTCTTTTAGTCATTATCCACTTTCTGTTTCTGATGTAATCACACATTGTCCACCAGTACCATTATAATCTTTTATATCACACCTATATGAGTGTATTCCACTTGGTAATATTGTAGTGATAGTATCCGTATCTCCACCAATTACTTGCCAACTACCATCTAAGAATATCCACCATGTATAGTGGTATGACCCTATTATATCACCATTTGAGTCTTCTGTATCACCAAATCCGTCATACGCATATGCAGTCAATGTTACACCATCTAATGTAATGTATCCACCAAACGGTGATGTTGGTCTATATACATCTACACTTGTACCTATACCACATCCTAAACTATCACCAACAGTCACAGTATATGGATTATTTGTATTGTCACTACCATGTGGTAAGTTTGAGAATGTATGATTAATATTGGTCGATGTTATATCTACACCTTCTGAACCACCTTCTAATCTTATAAAGAATGGTCCTGTACCACCACCAGTATTTGTAATACTAATTTCTATTTCTCCATCATATGTTGAATTACCTGGAGTTCCATCATCATAACAACTTACATTTTTAAAGGAATCTACGGTAGAACCAAATTCTACTGGTGATTCAACAGTATATGAACCACTGGTAGATTGACCACCACTTTCTGTTACTATTACACTATACTCATCTGGTGATAGATTAGATATTGTTTGTGATACACTACCATTACTCCAACTAAATGTATATGGTGATTGTCCACCACTAACATTTGCAGTAGCATTACCATTATTATCACCAAAACATGTTACCCCTTGACCAGTTACGATTAATGTCAATTCACTAGGTTCGGTTACAGTAACAACACCACCACAAGTAGTGGTTGGTGTACCATCATCTGTAACAATTATTTCATATTGACCACTTACAATATTATTATCGAATACATGACTATTAACCCATACATCGGATACTTCTTCTATTAATGTATTAGTAGTGTAATTCCATAATTGGATGATAAATGGGGCAACACCACTAAATATTGAAACTATAATTTCACCATCATCACCACCATTTGTTGATACTGGTATTGTTTGTATCTCACAATTAACACTTGGTGGACCTGGTACAACAAATGTACCTTCAGTAAAATTACCAACCGAATCAGAAACCACAAGATTATATGTTCCGACATATAATTCAATAACATCTTTTGCTGTATTATCTACTGGATATTGTATACCATCAACAACTGGACCAGTCCACATATATGTAAATGGGGCTATACCACCAAACACTTCGATATATATTTCACCAGTTGGGGCTTCACCCTCATCATCTTCAACAATATCGGTTGCAATAACAAAGAAATCAGTATCTTTTTCTGGGATACATGGTGGAAAGAATTTACTTATCATTTTATTTAATGCGGTCTTACCAGTACGCAACCCAAAATAGAAATAGAAAGAATTATCGTATTGCCATATCGTGTTGGTTGTAGTTGGATTTCTAAACATAGCATAATATTCATCATCATATAACCAGTTAGTTGGGTAATCAGTAGAATCTATATAAGTTAATGGTATTGAATCTAAATTAAATTCATCTTTTTTATTAGCATATATAAATGCACCCCTAATAAATGGGTTATCAACATCTTTATTTGTAATTGCATTATTAACATCAGTAGTATTATTAGTATCGGTTCTATTTTCATCCAACCCCATACCTAATTCACTAAGTCTTTTTATATTATTACATTGTTTCGCACCAGTATTTAAACCAATACAATTAATATGTCCAATCAACGGTGTATAGTTCTCTTCACAAATGTTTGTGTCAAACCCAGATACTTCTACTACATCTGTATCATCATTACCTTCTGGGTCTCTATTCCATTCTGCGATAAGTGGTGGCATATTATATGTTGTTTCAATAAGCCATGGATATATCTTAGGTACTCCTTGCCAATCACAATCAAATATACTACCAAGACTAACTATTTCGGTAGCATATAACTTATATTGTGTTCGCCTAGAATGTGCAGAATAAAAAAGTTCTTTACCATTATTACCATCAACCCTCACAACATACCCTTCATGCATACTAACATCCTTACTACTATCAACACCATAACCAGGTCCGATATTACCTTCATTTGCACCTGGGTCTTGAGGTAATGCTTCTGTACAACTATCCACTATATTATTACTATATGTTTTATTTGTATCACAAAATTTTGGATTAGCATTCTTTTTATTCTTATATTTTAATAAAAATGCATAGAGTGTACCATTCACCCAATCATTGTAGAAATCAAATTTAAAGACATTTAATCGTTCTGCTATTTGTAGTAAAATACAATCCAATAACCCAGCATCATCAATTGGGAATATATTTAAAATTATTGTTTTATCATGACAATGACAATCACCCTCATAATGAAGTATAAGGTCTGGTGGTAATTCTGGGTCTGTATTATCACATGTTGAACCATCTTCATTATTAGTTGGTGCTGGTTCATCACCTGGGTCTTCTTGGTCAAATTTTTGAACTGTCGCTTCCATTGTTAGTTCTGATAACCACCCACCTTCTTGACATTCATCACATGAACAACCATCTACTATATACCCACCATTTTTACCACATGGTGCAAAATATTCATCTTCACATTTCATAGTAATATATGGTAAGTATGGTACTATATTATTACAATCACAACCATTACAATTACCATCCTCACAACAACCCATACAACCTTTTCGCCTAAGTTTTCTTTTCTTACTACTACTAAGGAATATACCACCAACAGATGCAATAAATTTGGATATGGCAAATACCGCTTTACACGCTATATATAATACCGCATTAATAATCCTAAAGATAAAATTAATTATCTTAATAATGATTTTATTAATAAGACATACAATTGCTAAAATAATAGATAGAATTATACATATCACTACAAACAGTGGGTTAGTTTTCGTATCCATTTTATTAAATGGGAATGGGTTATGTTGTCCACCTTCATCAACATCCTTTATCCCAATAAAATTACGATTCTCAACATTCTTATTTGGTTGAGTTCTAGTAATATGATTTTTAATCGTATATATTTTATTCCAATGAAGGTCAGTAAAAAACTTATCTCTTGTTGTTGAATTAAATGTATAATCAGAATCTTCCCAATTATCTGGGTTATGTGGAACTAAATACTTCGCCCTAGTTCTAAGTCTACCATCACCACCAGTAGTGTCCATATCAACCTTAAATCTAACTCTAGCCCTTGTTGGAATTCCCTTTGTTGGGTCATCAGATGGTATAAGTGTTCCATCTTCTGCCGTAATCTTATGGTCAAGATTCATTGGTATTTGGTAAGCCCATGTACCATCTTCATCTATTACTTGCCCACCTTCAACATCAAATTGTGTTATACTACCATCAATATTATATCGAATCATTTCAACTCTACCTTCATTGGTTACGACTTCATCCATCCTACCCAATTTCTTTCTAGGTCTACAATTCTTATTAACACTATCTTTTTCATCATCAGTAATGATTGAACCCATGAAAATTGAAGACGGTATAATCGTTGTTCTTAAATCTGAATCAACTCTGGTTATTCCTATTTCACCATTTTCTGGGTCACCCCAAAATGGTATGATATTCACACTAATCGGTGAAACACTTTTTAATTGTGTAATATTAGAATCGGCATCTCTATCTTTAAACTTACTACCAGAATAAAACTTATTCTTATCTACTCCTTGCGAAATAAGGTCATAGGGTCTTTGTGAGATTATACCAATATCTGATATATCTGCATCAACATGTAAATAATGGTTTCCAACTGGAATACCAAATAACATATAATCACCAGATTCATTTGTGGTTGTGGTAAACTTATAATACTTTTGATATATTTGGTCAATATCTGGATTATCTTGTATTTCTCTTTTATTTGGGAAAGTACCTATGGTTGTGAAACAATCATCCTTACCCCTAGGACTCTTAGTCATAAGGTTGTAAGGTATTCCATCTGAATCTTTATCTGTGATAACCTCAAATGGATAAAGTCCAAGTATTTCTGGGTCTAATTTATCATCATCATCAATTGGGATGAATATTGAAACCTTTGCATTTGGAACACCAAACCCATTGTTAATTATAACCCTACCAATAACAACACCATAGTCAGAAGAAAAACGTCTATAGACTTCCTTTTGAGAAATCTTTAGTGAAAGAATCTCAATAAAGTCGAACTTTTGATTAATACTTAGATTTACATTACTACTAGTACCATCTGGTGTCGTTTTTATTCTTATATTGTTATCGGACATTTATATTATTTATTTTTTATCTGTTATATCTTCTACACCCACCAATTCGTAATCATCAATATTTTCTACATCATCAACATCAATATAATCATTATCATTATTATCATTATCTGGCATTAATAATTTACCAATACCAGTCATAATACCAACAATATCAATTGATTCATCCAAAAACATAATTTTAAATAATAAGTATAATGAAAATGGTATAACAAGTATCGATATAATGATACCACCAACTATAAATCCAAATACCTTAGATATGAATACTATTACTTTTTCAAGAAAATTTAATTCTTCTGCTGGTTTTAAAGGTAGATTACCACCTAAAAAACTATTATTTCCCTTTGTTCCTTTTTTACTTTTTTTGCAACTACTACATCCCATAATATATTTTTTTATTAATATAAGCTAATTAATCATAAAGTGAATGAATTTACTTAACTCTAACCTTAATATCTATATCTGGTCTTTTTATTTCAAACATACCACTTGGGTCACCGTATATTGTGTAATCATTTAGTAAATCAATTTGTCTAGTTTCATCATCAATATATGGTTGTGGTATTTCATTACTAGAATATCTACCTTGACCAACCTTATTGTAAACTCTTAAATCAACAACGTTTAATACTCCAGGTACATTGTTAATTATTTCTACTAATGGAGCAACATAGATATTATCACCCATACCCCATTTATTAATATCAAAATAAGCTGTTACTTCACTAATTGTTTCGGATATCACTTGTGATTGGGAAAATTGTTTATCAACAAATAAATCCACTTCAAATCCTAAGTTATATATCATACCATTTGTAACCTCAACATAGTCATTTATCATTCTATAATCGGCTAAGTATGTTGCAATATTTTGTTTAAGGGTAGTATTAGATGATGCCTTAAGTGTTCCATCACTTTCAAGTGTTAGAATATAAATCATAATCTTATTTTGGTTTTCCAATACATTATTTCTAAATGGTACACCAAACTCACCTGGCATTAATGCTATTCTACTCTTATAATCTTCAATTGTTACTGCCCTATTTTGAGCTGAGAAGTTATATTTAACAAGGTTTCTTATTTCTTCTATTGAAAGTTCATCTTTACCACCAAGTGCTGGTAATGGATTATTAACCGTTAATGAATTAACCACTTGTTGATTAAGTACATTATCACTACCAGTAACCGTTAAATCAGATTTATTAATTGTTTTTAATACATTAGGACCAATATTTGTATCTGAACCACCACCAATTCTATAATTAATGAACATGGTTTGATTTGCCGATACTGTTGAACCCAATGATGTATTATTAATGAAATTACCAAGTCTATTAACAAGTGTTTCATCTACACCAAATTCACAAAGTGAGCTAATATCTTCAGTACCACCACCAAATATTATCTTACAAAACCCATTATCCGTATATTCTTTAATGAATCGTTGGTTTACTCTTTTAAACTTCCCAGGTTTAATTGCTGAATCATCAGTAGATACTGAATCATCTACAATGAAAACAACATCATCTGCCAATGCATCTACCTCAAACCATCTAAGGTCATCATCGTAGAATTGATTAGTCGTTGGTACTGAATTAAAATTAGTACCTTCAAGTGTAATGATTGAATTAATTGATATTACATTATCATCTGGTAACACTATTTCAAAAAATGGTATTACATTTTCTTCGGTTAATACCCTTTGTAATATCTTACTAACACCATTGATTACTATTTCTCTTTTTGTAAGAGTATAACTAATGATTGTATTATTAGAATCGAAATTTGGGATTATCAAAAGATTAGGTATCCCACCAATTGTAAATGGACTAGAAAAGTCAATTTCATTAGTACTTTCAAATACCTTACCAGCACCACTTATTTGTACACCCCTTTTGATTATTGGTGCATAAGAAATATCGTATGTATCACCAAGAACTGGAACTGTTACTGAAAAATCGGCTATGGTTATTGATGGTCTTTTACCTGGGACTTTAAGTCCGAAGGTTCTAGCCATTGAAAGAATAGAATTTCTTTCTTGTGCGAAGTCTATTTGTGTTTCTTGAAACATTCTATCAGTATGGTGTGATAACATGTCTCCAGTCGCTGCATTAAGTTCTATAAGCATCATACCAACAGATGCATCATTAAAGTCATTAAAAATGTCTGGGTAATATTGTTTTGCAAAGTTTATTAATTCTAATCTTACGTCAGCAAAATTTCTCGCAGTATAATTTATTTTCTTAGCCATAACTATTTTTTTATAATTCTATGATAATGAAATCTGTTTCTTGGAACACATCATCAGTTACTGTATAATCGATTCTAACCGTAACCCCATATTCGGAGTTCTCACTTTCGGTTACCGTAACTTCATTTATTTCTAAATTAGGTAAGTATTTTTTTACGGCTTCACTTATTTCTCGTTTTATATTATTTTGAGAAATACCATCATTTTGTTCAAAAATATACTTAAGTAAATTTGTACCAAATTCTGGCATATATAGTCTTTCACCCTTTTGGGTTAATATTAAATGCATTAAGTCTGCCTTTATTGCGTGTTTATCGCTATTGTTTAATTTAAGGAAATATCCTCTATCACTTTCCTTGAACGGAAATGCAATATTTATAAACTTACCATTACTTGCCATATTAGTGTTTTATGATAAATATTATAATAAATCTTTTTAGGAAAATAAATAGTAAATACTACAAATAAAAAAAGGATAAACTTTCGTTTATCCTTTAATTTGTTTAATATGTTGAATTTTCAGTAACTAATTTACATAAATCTAAAAATTCATTATGGGTTAAATTATTCTTAAAATTATTACAACAATCACCACTTTATTAATTATAAGGACAATGCCTACAGTTGTTAGAACAACACCGTTTTCGCTTTAGGTGATATTTCTCTGTAAGTACTAATTTACCTTCTTCCCAGTAAAAATCACCATCTTCTAATTTGTTCTTTCTAAATTGTTGTTCCTCTAAGTTAGTCTTAGATATCCAATCGTCTCGTCTATACATATATTTTTTAAATAAATATATATAAATTATCCACACTTAGCATCACCACAATTTTTACATGTAAGGCAACCTTCTTGAAATATTAATGAATCCTCACCACACTTGGTACAGTTGTTTTTTGATTTAGTACCATCTGGGATGAATTTTTTAATAACTCGTGTTACACCATTCTTCCAAGTCATTAATGAATCATCATCCAAACTTAGTGAACTTACTAATTCTACAACATATGGTAATGGCATACCGTGTCTAAGCACTCCAGATATCATTTTAGCGTAATTCCAATACTCCTTATCAAAAGAACGAGAAAGTCCCTCTATCGTCACCTTATAGCCATCTCTGTCCTTATATTCTAAGTCATACCTACTTAGATTACCACCATTTCTAACTTTTACCACTTCACACGTATTAACATACGCTGGAATTGATGGAAGTCCATCTAATTTACCAGTAAATAATTCATAAGGTCTATCATTAACAAATCCTAATACTGCAATCCATTTTTCATGGTTGTTTTGGAATCTAACAATTTCACTTTCAACTCTCTTAGGTCTTTTAGGTGCATCATTATCTTTAAACGCATTATCAGCCTTTTCAGTTGTTGATATAAGTACCCCACTTCTAGAACCATCTCTATAAACTGTAATACCCTTACAACCACTTTTCCAACCAGTCATATAAACCTTAGATACCATTTCTTCTGAAATATCATTTGGTAGATTAACCGTTACCGAAATAGAATGGTCAACATGTTTTTGTATTGCACCTTGCATTTTAACCTTAGATACCCAATCAACATCATTTGATGTTGCACCAAAATATGGTGACTTAGCTACTAATTCATTAATTGCTTCATCGGTCATTCCTTTAACACTTTCAACATCATAACCCTTAGCTTCTAAATATACTTCAAATTTATGATGGAATACTGCATATTCTTGCCATGAATCACCAATTTCATCCACAAAATCAACCCTAGCGTTTTTATCATCTGGATTAATTTTTCTACGCCTCGTATAAAAAATAAGGAATGCTGGTTCAATACCAGAAGATGTTTGAGTAAGCATCGAAACACTACCAGTTGGTGCAATAGTAAGTATTGCTATATTTCTTCTACCATACTTGATTAAATCCTTATATAATTGAGGATTTTCTTCTTTAATTCTAAGTAAGAATGGATTATTCTTTTCCTTCTTAGCATCCCAAATTAAGAACGCACCTCTTTCTTTTGCTAAATCACATGAAGAACGATATGCACTATGTTTTAGTCGCATATGTAGGTTTTCAGTAAAGGTATTACCCTTTCTACTACCATATTTAATGTTAAGAGCTGCAAGCATGTCACCTTCACCAGTTATTCCTAACCCAGTTCTACGACCTTCCTCACATTTCTTTTTAATTCTTCTCCAAAGGTTTAATTCTACAGATTTAATTTCATCAGACTCTGGGTCACCATTAATCTTATCTATGATGTTATTCACCTTTTCTATTTCAAGGTCAATAAGGTCATCCATCATTCTTTGTGCAATAATAACATGTTTATTAAATAATTCAAAATCAAATTCTGCTTTATTTGTAAATGGATTATTAACATAAGAATAAAGGTTCATCGCTAAAAGCCTACATGAATCATCTGGACAAAGTGGTATCTCACCACATGGGTTAGTTGACACTGTTGTAAACCCAAGGTCTGCATAACAATCTGGTAGGGATTCTTTAATGATTGTATCCCAAAATAAAACTCCAGGTTCTGCCGATTTCCAAGCATTATAAATAATCTTATCCCAAATAGTCTTTGCTTCGGTTGTTTTAGTATGTGTAGGTGTTTCAGACCCTACTGGATATTGTTGAATAAATGTTTTATTATTATCAACAGCCGTCATAAACTTATCCGTAAGTTTAACCGATATATTTGCACCAGTTACCTTACCATCAGTCATCTTAGCATCAATAAAGCTTTCCGAATCTGGATGCTCAACCGATATAGACTCCATAAGTGCACCTCTACGCCCACCTTGTGCAACTTCACGTGTTGAATTAGAGTATCTTTCCATAAATGGTTGGATACCAGTAGAAGTTAATGCCGAATTCATAACTGGGGATTCATTTGGTCTAATAAATGATAAATCAATACCAACACCAGCCCTACGTTTCATTAGTTGAACTAATTCTTGGTCTAATTTAAAGATACCACCATATGAATCACTATCTTCTTCATTTCCAATAACAAAACAATTTGAAATAGAAACAAATTGGAAATCATTACCAATACCAGCCATTGGGCTTCCTTGTGGTACAATATATTTAAAATCCTTAATTAAATCATATATTTCATGTTCAGAAATTGGGTTATCATACTTATATTCAATTCTTGCAAATTCCTTAGCAAGTCTACGGTGCATATCATCTGGTGTTAACTCATAAATGTTACCCTCAACATCCTTTAATGCATATTTTTTCATCCAAATTTCGGCAGCCAAGGCATCTCCTTTGAAATACTTGGTTGAGGCTTCCATGATTTGTTCTACAGTATATATTATTCTTTCAGTCATATTTTCTATATATTTTCTTCTTCATCCAACAATTCTTTACGTTGTTGAATTGCGTCCATAATTTTATTAACCTTATCTTGTGCGGCTTCATCTCTACCTGCTTGACTTGCTAAGAAACTCTTACCTCTTTCATTATCTTTAGTCATACTAATGTCTACTCTCGCATTATCAAATACTACATTTTCAAATACAACACCATCCTTACCAAATCTAGATTTAAGTATTGCCATGTTAGCCGTACCAGCATCTTTTTGTGGTAATGATTTAGCAACCGATACAATAAAGTGTCCTATTTGCCCTTTAGAAATTGAACCACCCATTTGGTCTGCTTCAACTATATCAGAACTAATAGAACTTCTATTACCTTGTATTGCAGTCCAACCAGCGATATCTAATTCAGATAACATACTCTCAAATTGTCTCATAACAAGGCCATCACCACCCCAAGACTCTTTAAACTGTCTTGTTGGTGCTACACAATCAATATAATCTAAAAGAATGATATCGGGTTTAAAACCTTCTGCCATTTGTTTCCTAACATAGTTTCTAATATCCAACATAGTAGTACCATGACTTGGAAATTTAACCAATTTAATAATACCAGGTTGTAACTGTCTTTTTAGTGCAGTTGCAATTACTTCATCCTTATTTTCTTTTAACTCATTAAGTGTGAATTTACCTTCCATCCAACAAGTATAATGTTTCCTTTGAATAACCTTTGGATTATCTTCGAAGAAAATCTGTAGTACATTATTACCAATATTTTTAGCATGATTACCTAACTTTGTCATCATGGTTGTTTTACCAACACCTAGAGCTGCTAATATAACTGCTAATTCACCCTTGGCAAGTCCACCATCCATAATTGCATCTAATCCATCAATACCAGTTGCAATTGGATGTCTAAAATCATCAGACATTACATTCTCAATATCATGGAAAACATCAATACCAGCATCCTTATTGTCTCCAACTGCTAATGCTTTTTTAATTATTTCTTCACATTGTGGGTATTCATCCAAATCACCCTTTGCGATGATTTTCTCAATTTCTCTAATAGATTTCTTCAACTCTTGTTGTTTACAGAATTTCATACCAGTGTCTTGAATTCTAAGACCATTATGTAATTCTGCATTCTTAATCTCACTTAAATTATTAAGAAATATTTCTTTATCAATATCATCAATAATATCCTCAATAAGAATTGATTCTAGGTCAACCATATCGGGTACTGTCTCATATTTCTCATAATTATCCTTAATCTTACTAGCTACTTTCCTTAAGAATGTATCTTCAAAGTAGTTAGCATCTAATATATCAATGATTGATTCACCAAAATGTCTATCGACAATAATTTGTTGAATCAATCTGTATTGAAAGTCTTTACCTAAATAACCTAAATCGTCTTTATTAATCTTCATGGGTTATCTTTTTATTCGCTTAAAACACCAACTTCTTGGGTTTCCATATCATATGGTAGGGTATATTCATCCATGCTCATGTGGTGCTCTATTTCTGATATAATTTGTGGAATAATATCTCTAATATTAACGGCATACCTTACATCGGTTTGAAACCAGTTACCAGAGAATTGACTCTTAGCAACCATCTTTTTATCAACCTTAACTTCAAAGGTAAACAAATCTTCATTATCAAAGATGTTAACATCATCTCTCACTTCTTTAATCCTATATGGATTATATTGTCTCCAAGATACGGCTTGACATAATGTCTTAAAATGTGTTGGGATAATTCCCATTCTACCTAAACCATCGATACTAGTCCCAGTTAATTCCTTCATCATTTCATTTAACTCTAAAGAGTTAAGTACGTCCTTATTGTAATGTTTAACATTAAACATTCTTTGACATATGATGTTGTCATTGATATATAGGTTAAATTCAAACCTAAAATTGTCCCAAAAATTTGTTTTTTTATTCATATATTATATTTGTGTTTATATTCTTCTTTTCTCTTTCCATCAATTTTTTAAATGGGATTAAGTAATTTGTAAATCTATCTTCACCCATTTTTTTATCTATACCATCATTCTTAAGCATTTGGTAGACACTTTTAATTGTCCTATCATCACTTAATGGTGAATCAATCAAATCATTTACATTTTTTATTGATTCTTCGGTTAATAGTGGTATTGTTAAATCTACCAACCTTTTATTTATTTTATAGATGTCCTTCCCTTGAATTCCATCAGTAATACTATTTACTAAATTTGTATATATTTGAAGAGGTTTCATTTTTTTAGTCAATCGTTCCTCTTGTAAAACCTTAGCTTTATCAATAATTTCTTCTAACGTTACCTTTCTTTGTGCTAACTCTGGAAAGTGTTTTAATAATGAGGGTTCACCTACACGCTTAATTCCCACAATGTTATCAGAACTATCACCACAAATTTGTTTAATCAATACTGAATTTTCTAAGTGTGGTTTAAAATAAATATTATAATTATACTTAGTAATATATTGTTTTAAATCTAACATGTAGATTCTCACATCTTCATCGATTAATTGACAAAGGTCTCTATCGCTTGTAACTATTGTAACTTTAGTATTTGGTTTTTTAATTCGACAATAATAGGCTATAAAGTCGTCACTCTCAACTTCTTTATCTCTTAATTGTCTAATGAATAATTCTTCTAAATAATTAAATACAATCCCTTGTTGGATTATCTCTTGTGGGTCTTCTGGTACTGTTCCATTGATATAGTCTTTACCACGGTTACTTTTATAATCTTTATAAAAATTCCATCTTAGCCGACCAGAGAATGGTCCATCCCAAAATACAAAGACCTTATGATATAAATTTTCTTCTAATAATTTCCTTAATACAGTTAAAAATTGATAAATACCACCGATGGCTTTTCCATCATGACTATATTCACTTCGTGCCCCCATAAAACCTCTTTTATAAAGTGCATTACCATCTACTAATAGTACATTTTCTTCTTTTTTTACTTTACCAATTCTTGGTGGTAATCTTTTTGTCATCCATATAACTTTAAAGGATTAATACTCTACTCACTTACATCATCAGCACTTAACTTACCTTCTTCTGTTGAAAAATCGATTTCAGTGCCATAATCAACATTTAACATATCATGGATATGTTTTCTATGTTCTTTTTTATAAGCATCAATTTCGGCTGGATTAATAAATCCATGTGGGGTTGATGCGATTACACCACTTCTTTCAATACCAGTAATATGGTTCTTTTGACATTTAATCTTAACTTCTGTACCATATTGGTAATCTTGATTTAATGCCTTAGCTTTTAATTTTTTAGTTCCATGTGTAAGTATACCACCAACATGAACAATAATTCTTGAATTAAAGAACATAAATTCACCACCTCTATGCTTAATTACCGAACCATTCATATTATCAAGCCAAATCTTTTGAACTGATACAAACGTATTTGTATACTCACTTGTGATATCTCTACTAGAAGGTATCATGAAGTTAACAATTGGTTGGAAGATACCCATAGCACCTGCATTCCACATGTTATTACTACTATTTGAAGTTGCAGATTTGAAACAATCTAATGTACCGATTGAATCCCAGAAGAACGCAATATTAAATGGAAATTCACCATCTGATTGCATCTTTAAGTATTTCATCATAAGAAATGAAACATCCTCAATAACTGGTATAAGCCTTGTTTGGGTTGTTTTCATTTTAATTTCCTTATGGTCATAATTTTTCATTTCATTAAAGATATCAATACCTCTATATAAAATAAAACCATCTGGTTTATCAGTAATCTCACCAGTTTCCTTATTAACCACTTCTATATGTTTAACACCACACATTTTTGCATGTTCCCATGACCAGTTACCCTCTGTTTCAAATATGATTGGAAAATCACCTATTTTTTGTGCACCCGCAATACCTTCATAAAAAGCCGTAGACTTACCAGTATCACTATAACCTCTAACAAGACTCACATAACCTCTTGGAAAACCAGGTATCTTAAGAGCATCATGCCATGGTTTTGATAATGGTATCCATGATAATGGTTTGTCAGTTGGTTCTTTGTCTAAGTTTTGTGATTTAAGAAATGCATCTAGGTCGAAGTTCTTTTTTGGGGTCGGTTTTTTAGGGGCAGTTTTTGCCATAGGTTACTAGTTATTAGGTGTGGTTGTTTGTTATTAAATTACTCTAGAAAACAATGGGTGCATTACACACCCATTATTTTTGGTTAAAACTTCCTACTATTTAAAATGGTAGGTCATCATCATCTTCTTCAACAGAAGGTGGTGTGGTTACTGGTGCAATTGCCGTTGCTGTTGCAGTTTCCGTAACTGGTTGAGTTACCGTTGCAGTCGCAGTCGCAGTTGCGGTTTCTGTAACTGGTTGAGTTACAGTTTGAGTTGTCTCAGCGTTTGTTATACCAAGTGTTAACTCTTTATCTAAAGATTGAGTTTGCTTACCTTCGGTAGCAGCCTCTAATGTAGATTTACCTACAAAGCAGTCTTTTTCTTTACTCCATACTGGAATATCTCCCTTAACGATTATTGTTAAGTATGCATAATCTCTAATACTATAAACATCTCTCCACGTTCTTTCATCATCAATCCAATTTTTTTGAACTTCTGCATCTGCATTAAGAGGTGTAGATTGAAGTGGGTAAGATACTGATTGTACCACTGGCACATTGTTTTGATTTCTACCTAAGTTAATAGTTAAATCTCTTCCAGTATCTGGGTCACTAATATCGTGTCCAGCTCCACCAATAGCACCTGCAATTAAATCCATAGTACCTTGCTTTCTATAGTCATGGTTAAATCTCCAGAATTTAACTCCTTCACCTTCTTTGTTTCTATCGATAACTTTAGCTACATACATTTTTCTTGCAGAATATTTCTTAGCAAGTTCTTTGTCTGCATCAGTACCTTCGGCAAGTAAAACTTCCCTAGCTTCACAAAATGGACATGCTTCGTCATTCTCATGCTTTAAACAAGCGTAAGTTTTCCAAGCACCATCTACTTGTTTTTTGTGTCCCCATTTAACAGTGAAAGGTGTTAATTGCCCTTCCTTTGGTGGTAATAATCTAATTTGTTTTGTGTCAGATGTGACACCTTCTGGTAAGTAAGTAGTGAAATAATTTTTTAAGTCATACTTTTTCGCATTCGAACTCCCCTTTGTGTGAGAATCTTCATACTGTTTCATCATGTTTTCATAAATGTTACTCATAATTTGGTTTTTTTAATTGTTTTTGTTAATAATTGTTATTGTAATTGTTATTCGTAATATGCAAGTAATTGTTTTTTTTAATATGCGTAATTTGAATAATTTATTATGTTCATTAAGTATACGAAATATTATCGAAAAGTAAAGTGTGTCATGGTCTTTTTTTCACTTATTTTTTTCTATTTCCGATTTCTTAAGACAAAGTTAGTTCTAATTTTTTAATAATGCAACCACTGGAGCAAAAAAAAATGAGGTTTCCCTCATTTTTCTCCATTAATTTAATGTATTTTTAGATTTCTTCTTCCTCATATGGGTTATCAAAACTGTCCTTAAGTGTTGAGTCTGAGTAATCTCCATCGACTTCATCTTTTGTTAAAACATATTCTTTTTCTTTTCCCTCTTGGTCCATAACATCGTATTTTCCTTCTTGTTGAGACCAGAAATCTGTTAATTTTAGGTTATAAGGTGCAGAATCTAACGACCTCATTTCTAATTTTTCATTATCAGTTGGCATCCTTTTTTCCATTTCACCAGCAAGCCCATCAATCTTATTTGTAATGTTATCCATTTGGCTTATTTGTCCTTCTAATTTAGACACCATTCCCATCAATTCTTCCATCTTAGCATTAGCAGCATCAGCAGATTGTTTTGCTTCTTCAGTTCCTTGAACTAATTCAGTAACGTCTAACTCGACTTCATCTTCTTCTGGCATCTCTGGTTCAATTGGTGCTTCGGGTTCAACTGGGGCTTCCGTATCGTCTAAATCCAACGCTTCTGGGTCATCCATAGACATGTCATCACCACCTTCTAAATCTTGTGATACTTCATCACCTGCATCACCAAAATCATCAGTAGGTGCTTCACCTTCAACATCACCATCCAATACGTCTTCCTCTTCACCTCTATCTTCGTAGAACGCATATTCGGTCATTAATTTAAACCTATTTAGTTCTTCGTTTAATAATTTTTTATTTTTATCCATATCTTATATTAATAGTTCCCTACCATCTTCAGTTATTACTTTTTTATTAATTCTTTCGATAAGACTCTTATCACCTTTGATGATACATACACCCGTTACTTCATCACATTCGACTTCTGATTCTGGTGGTGTTATGTTTTTTTTCTTTTTAGTATCTTCTTCACTTAAGAATGAAAGTACACTATCTGTAATTTTTTTATTATCCATAATTCTTTAATTTAAAAAATTCTTATATTAATAAATATAATAAAAAGTCAAAAAACACGTTTAATCGGGTATATATTTAGATTATTGTTACTATACAATAATAATTTGTTTTGATATGACGACCAATCTATTTTGAAGGATTTGTAATCTAAATTACCAACCTTATCGGAATTTTCAGATTCAATCAATTTATTTAACCCATTAATTGTATATATTGCGGTCCCTCTTTTATGTATAAGGATTATCTTAAGTGGGTATAACTTTCTAAAATTGATTTTATTATCAATGTTGATTGTAAATTTAAAAGTCACCATTAAATTATCTGGTGACTCGGTTTCTATCTCGAAAATGAAAACATCTTCCTTGGTTATCTCGAAGTGCTCCTGCAATCGTACCAACAACCCATCTAGTTTATCTGTAGAGGTAAATGAAGCTATTAATAAGTTTCTAGTCATGTGTGTTTATTGAATATAAAAGAGGAATATATTTAATTTCATCATTAAATAATTCCAATTCATTATTATATTCAATAAGTATTCCACCATCGTCCAAAAACACCGATGAAATGGATTTTATTTTGTTAATTAGTTTATCTACATCACCATCAATATACTTAATTTGATTTACATCAATACCATAGATGATATTATTAGAAAACATGAATATATTATTTTCATGATAAAAACTGATTGTATTATCACAAAGGGTGAGTTTTTTGAAAAACTTTTTAATATCATCATCTTCTAAACGAATAATATCTATAAATTTATATGTGATTGGTTTGATTAATTTATCGTAGGAATATTCTATAAAATAAAATAAATCTTCTTCAAAATATGTTCTTTTTTCTTTTCTATTAAAAGTCCAAAATATATCATCTGATAATTTCCTTTTTATATAGTTTAAATCTGAAGATACTAACTTGGCTTCATCTAAACCAATGATTAATGTAGGTATACCATCAATAATCTCACTAAAATCTTTAACTATGTTAAATTTTCTATTAAGTTTAATTTTTTCTTTAGTAACTATATTACCTATCATCATGTGGCAAAGATACTAAAAAAAAACTTAAAATGCAAATTAATTATTCAGTATCCATATCTGAAGTGAAAGAAGCATCACTAACGGCAGTTGTTAAATTGTCTTTAGAATAACCCCAACCACCAGGTCCAATACATTTACCATAAGGTGCGGTAGCAGAACATTGTTCTAAACCTTCTGGAAATGGTGGGTAACCAGTTTTCCAAATTTCATAACCACCACCCAATAATCCCATTAACCTTTTAAAATCAAAACTCCATGGGTCAACCTTTCTACGTGGTGACACCCATTGATGACCAGTAATAAATTTAATATTCGGAAGACTTAATTTTATATCCTTAATAAGATTTGCACATGTTGTATACATTTCATCTGTAAAATCACCATCCTTTGTGAAACCAATATCATTTGGTTTTACATCGAAGGATATCCCAACACTATATGTGTTAACCTCTGAACCTTGTGGTCCATAGGAATATCCAGCATGTCCTACACGTCTTATTAATGGTGCACCTTGGATTATCTTACCACCCTTATCGATTAAAAAGTGATACCCCTTTACTGTACCAGTTAAAATATTAACTGCTTCGGCATTACTATTAGAATCAGTCCAATGTAGTACGATTGTATCAATAGTATCTATGGTTCTAGAATATTGATTTAATTTTCTAAAAAATGGTCTTATTACTTTAAAATCTTTACCATCCGATGGTAGGTTTATAAATGGTTGTACTTTCATTATTCTACTATTATTCCTAAATTATTATTTTCATCACTTGCTGGTGGGTCATACGCAACCTTACCACCAGTTGTTGTTGTATTATCTGTTGTATTATCTGTTGATTTTGTTCTCCTATTAATTCTTTCTTTTCTCTCCACCACCGTTGCACTACCTAATAGGTTTGCAAATAATGTTGAAGATTCAATTAATGGTGTTTTAGTTCGTTTAACCCTAACACCCTTAAATTTAGTTGACATGTTATTCGCACTGATTTTGTGGCTCACCTTAAGAATCATGTATGCACCCCTAAACATTGGTATATTGTTTAAATGGAAGTAAATCATTGGTTGCATCATAGCACATCCCATCATTTCCACTTCTGCACTATATGACCTGGTTTGATATACATTAAATAAGTTTTGACCAACATATGTCGCTTTTGATTTGTCCCCACCCAATGAAATATCTTCAATGATTTGAAGACTCTCAGATGTTTCTGCAAATTCCTTTTGGTCAAGGGCAATGTCTTTAAAGATACCTTGATTTTGTTTACCATATGAAACACCAATCATAGGTACATTATTAAAATCACCTGGAACATCATCAGTATGTGGTTGACAATCTTCACCCATTTCTAGAACAATTCCATCATCTGGATAATTAGCATCCGTTCCAACATCAAGATTGGTTGATACTTGACCAACATATGTACAAATAAATGCAGGTCCAGTATTAAAATCGCTTTCATCCAAATCATTATATGATTGTGGTGTAAACATTGATATTAAATCTTCTTTTTTTGTAAAGTTAAGATATGTTGGTAATGCGATAAAATTAAAATTATTATCTGAAAGTACCCTATTAGCAAAATCAAAGAAACTTTGATTAAAATTCTGTCTAAGTAATGGTACTAACGCAAATGGATTAATATAAAAATCATCACCAATATCATCAAATGACCTATCAAGAAATTTAAATGTATCAATAAGTTTATTTGATTCCGTATTACCACATCGGTTAAAAACTGAATCGGTTTTAGATAACCACTTTGTGTTTATTGACCCAAGTGTTCTATATATGTTAAGCTTAATAAAATCATCATCAATTGAATTAAATAATTCTTGTTCTAACTCATCAGCTTTTGAGGTACTATTTGATTCCCAATCATCCTTTAATTGTGCAAATCTACTGAAAAATGATTTTAGAAAATCATCATATGCTGCTTTAGAAACACCAACCTTACTATATTTGTTATCATTAATGGTTGTTGAATTACTATCCCTAAACGTCTCTGGTACACCATTTAAAATAACATAATTAGATTTAATTAAATCAACTAATATAGTGTTAATATCACTATTTGGTTTTAATGATAAATTAAATTGGTTAGTATTACCCCATAACCCAGTTTTTTCTGTTGGACTAATATTTCTATAATTAGAAACTACTTTAACTTTATCAACACCAAACGCATTATTAAGGATTGATGTCGGTATGATTTTTACGTCAGAATTTCTTTCAATATCATCACCAAAATTAGTATCCGTTATTGTTTTAATATTAGCGTTAATTGATACCCATGTATTGTTAAAGTTATCAACCGTATCAACCAATTCTAATTCCTCTTGGATGGTTTTAAATTCATCACCAACAAAATTTAAAAATATATCTTCAAATTCCCCTTTAATACCTATTGGTAAGTTAAGTAATGTCTTATCAATTGTTTGGTATTGTTGTTTGTCCTCTAATTGAAGGTCTGACCCTTTTCTAAACATAAAGTTAATACCACTTGTTGCTTGACTTCTAGTATCATATAAATATTGGTCTTTTTTTGGGTAATATGAATCCCCATCTTGGAATGGTAATACAAAAACCCCACTATCTGGGTCACCAAAATTAATCATATCATTCTCTTGTCTTTCCCTATATAATAAACCACCAATAAATGCACACCACAATTTAGGTGCTCTTAAAAATGATGCATTATTTTTAAATATAGCTTTAATTGTTGTTGCTTTATCAAAACTACTTTCATGTAGTGTACCATCTTTATGATATAAATCAAATAAGGTTGCAAATGCACCACTACCATTATCACCTCTCCCAACATCACCTATTAAACCTTCCCAACTAAATGAATGTAAAAATAAAAATGCCTTAGCAATTGGGGTATTTTGTGAATAATACCACTCACTACCAAATAGACTATAAAAATGTTCACAATAGTCTTCCTCATTTGAAATACCAAATTCAATATATGGTAAATAAACGACACCATCATCTGTGTTATTTTTTTTAGTACTTAATAATAAATCTCCTAATAATTTTCTTTGTTGACCATATGAATTAATATCATTATATGGTCTATCTAAACCATATGTTAAACCAGGTACTCTTCTATCTTGTTGTCTAAGACTAGCAACATTTTCTGGTTTATACATGATATAACCCTTAAGATATTTAGGTTCTTTAGTTGTTGCTAAATAATTACCCAAATATAGTGGTGTAAAATTATCTGGATTCTTAGTTTTTGGGGCTTTTTGACTCCAATAACTACACAACACTGATGCAGTATCACCTTGATTCTTATATGATACATTACTATTATACTCACTAGGTCCATCATATTTTATATTAAATATTTCTTGTACCTTATTTTGACCACTTATTGGGTCTAAACTAACTACCGATTGGTTTTTATATGAAGCTTCAAAAGTACTTTGTAGTAATACACTATTTTTCTTTGTGTTTTTCCTATATTGTTCCAAATATTCAGTACCAAAACCTGGATTCATAGATAAATTATTATAAACGTCATTTGTTAATATCTTGAAGTATTTAGAACCATCTAATTCTTCACCAAAATTATCAAAATTTTGATTAGTACCAAAATTATTACTCGTAAAATTAGTTTTTTTACCTAATTCGAATAACGCACTATTACTTTTATATGAACCATCAGCCTCATAAAAATTCTTACCATCAAAATCATCATCAATTGGTATAAAAACCCTATTATCAACAGTATTTCCAAGTTTGGTTGGGTCATCGATATATGTGTAAACATATTCACCACCCTCATCTTTAAGTAATGGTTTTTTTTCTCTACCCAATGGTCCAACTATATCATCAACACCTACTTTCCACGTATTAATTATCTCGGCAGCCTTATCTTCAGATGAACCACCATTATATATTTCACCAATTAAATCTCTCGCCTTTTCTTCAGTACTATGTTTAACAATCATCTCAAATAGGTTTTCTGCTTCAAACGCACCCATTGCTAAGATTAATTTATTTGGGTAATTCCTATTAGATACACCTAACCCTAAGAACCCTCGCATTAATAAACACCTAATTGCTTGATTCTTAACACCAGTATTTTTTTGATTAAACACTGCCGTAAAATATGGGTTGATGTTTCTACCATTAAAAACTTTAGTATCTAATGGTGATATTGGGTAATATTGGTTACCATCTTTATTATAATTTAAAACTGCATCTTCATCCTTCGTAGCAATAACCATAAGTTGAGCTAACATATCCTCAACAAATTTAATTTCATCTATTTTTTGTTTATCATTATAACCCATAGGTTCTGTGCCCAACCATGTTTCAGTATATTTACTATCGGCATTTTTTGTTTCTTTTTTTCTATATTCTGGCCATGGATAAATTGATTTTGAAAGGTCTACTTGATTAAGTTCTTCATCATGTGATATCAAATCTTTAATTATCTTCTCCCTAACCTTATTATCTTCTGCCGATATTGAAACATTTTTAATTGTTTCTAAAAGTATCTCACAATGTGTTGTGAAAATCCTAAATATATTTCTAATTGTTGGGTCAAAATTTAATTCAATCTTCGCCTCATCCCTAATTTTTTTACCAAGTTTTTTTTGTAATTCCTTTTGTGTTTTATTTAATGCTTTTTCAACCCTATCTAATTCAGTTAATGTATCCCTAAAATCATAGATATCAATCTGTCCAACCTCATCTGGTTTTAAATTACCAATAAGTTCATTAGCTAACCACTCAACATCTTCAGTAACATCCCCATCAGTTTTATCATATTCAGATGATTTATATAATTCATCCATTACCACAAGATTTTCCCTACCTGTGTATTGTTTACCATCAACATTAGATATTAATTTAAATTCAATAATTTTTTCTGGGGAAAGTTGAACACCTAATTGCTCTAATCTACCATTAGCATCATCTATTATTTTTTCTATTTCACTTCTATAACTATCAATCGACTTACCAATTTTCGTATCATTTATTTTGGTTGGTGTAACCAAAACACCATTATTTTTAAAATAATTACCTAGACTTGGTTTTAGAATTGCTTCTAAACCTTTTAATTTATTTTCAATAGTATCTATAACAAATGTTCTAGTATCTTCTATGATTCCCAATGATTCGAAATCTGGGTCATCATTTTTAATACCCTCAATTTCATCATTAAGTCTTGTAACATCATCTAGAAATTCGTCAATGGTTTTAAGTTCAATACTGGGGGTTGCATTTTTATATTCTTCTTTATATTTTCTAAACACTTTACTACCTTCATCAGTATAAACCACAGCTCTCATGTAACCCAACAAAAGGTCTGTAAGAATCGCATAAGTATAACCAATGAATTCTGCATCAATTTCAAAATTACCAGTCTTGGAATTAAATTTAGCATTCCATTTAAGTAAATGAAGACAATATTTAACTGGTTTACCATAGTAACCTTTAACCGTTAATGAAAAAATGGGGTATGGAAGGTCAAAAAACATTCTATATTTAGATTCATTACCCTTACCAAGTATAGATGTTCCTCTTAAATCAACGAATCTTATTTTAATAAGTGGTGTATATGCCGTATCAAAATCAATGTCGATTGATTCAATACCAAGAGTTTCAATTTGTTCATCATCAGCAAGTAAAGAAGTTACTTCAGTATAACTAGTTGTTAATGCGTTATCACCATTTTCTGTTTCGTCTAAGAATTTAATTGTTGTAGATTTACCACCAGTATTAACTATATGTTCACCTTCAATATTATCAACCATAAGAATAGTTCTACCCTTTGTGATAGTATCTAAACTCACATAAATGCTAATATCTTCATTAGGTATTATTTCATTATTACATGCATTAGGTTCGTAATAATTTAATTTATTTATATTATCCATATAGTTTTTTATATCTTCTAACTGATTCTAAATATCTTTCAAGTGCAGAATCAAATGGGAAGGGGATTCTTATTATAGTATTATCCTTAATATTAAATTCTAGCCCACCAAATTGTGGATTAGCTATCATGATTAAAAACCCATGATATGGGTTATTATAATACTTTTGACTAAGAATGTCAAGCCTTGTCTCACCCAATTTATATATAACATTTTTATCTGTTTGTCTAACGGGTATTTTTAACCAAGGCATTGGTTTGGTAGTACCATTTATTTTAAATTTAGCATATCTATCAAAATACATATTTTCTAGTTTTTAATTATATTATTGTGGTATGTCGTCAACATTAATTATTGCTTCATTCTCTGCAATAGCTTCTTGGTTGGCAACAGTAGTTGGATTATCATTATTAACACCAGAAGATTTATCTGAATCCTCTAAGATATTTTCTGTTGAAGGGAATACACCCTTAACTAAACGACCATCACCTGGTTCTTTTTCAGTAGGTTCATGACCTATTGAAACCTTTTCAGCTCTAGGGTCATATATCTCAGTATTAGCGAAATAATTAAATGTTACCGCATTTTGTAACTTATTAATTGGTGAATTAAGACTTGAACCACCAATAAAGGCGAAACTCATATTAACTGTTACAATCATTGGTTGTACACCAACACCTTCTGGATTTAAATCCCAAACCATTGGTTCATAATCAAATGCCATATTATCGATTATTATCTTAGTATTATAAAAATCTCCAATCCTAAGTATACAAACTGGTGGTCTACCAAATGCAAGGTTACTTGGATTCTTAATAGTTTCATTTAGAGTTGGTCCTTGTCTAGTACATTGTTGTAAGAATGTAAGTCTAGAGTTAAAACCTTCTGGTGTTATAGCATGAAAAGCTGGTTGGAAAAACGCAATTTTTTCACTAATACTATTAAAAACGGTTGGGTCGGTTTGTGCTAATTTTTTAAAATAATGCCCTTCATTATAAAACTTACTATAATTAAATGATGTTGAATCTACCGCATTTGAATTAGTACTAACCTTTGGAATTGTAGGTTTTGCTTCATCTTTTAATTCTGGAGAATATTCGATATTAATTGCTACATATCTAGCTTCTTTACATTCCTTTTTATCCCTAGAATCACTTTCAGAACAACCAGAACCTGTTTCACCAGCACCAACTGTATCAATTTTAATTCTTCTATCCCTAAATTCATCATCACTTTCTAATATGTTAGCTAAAAACCATGTTTTAATAGATTCACTTCTATTTTTAGATAATATTAAATTATTATCAACATTACCTTGTTCACTAGCATAACCTTTAATATTAATCTTGCAATATTTACATTTTTCTTTGAAAGATGTTTGAAGATTAGTAAGAAAATCTGTTGTAAAATTACTATTTAACCCAAAATTTGTATTATCAACATATGGTGTACCATTATCACCATATGTGGTTAGTAAACCATATCCTCTACCATCACTACCATCATCAATTTCAAAATTTTCATCATGGTCTATTAAACCATCTTCATATAGTGTATTTACTACTGAACTATCATTAGCAAAATACAAATTAAAATTAGTTGAACCAATTTTTTCATCATCTACTACTTCAGTTATTGGTCTATGTTTTTTTATTTCTTCTTTATCTCGTTCTTCTTGTGTTGTAATTCCTTTCCAAATCTCATCAATATCTTTACATCCAGCAAAAAATGAAGCAATTTCTCCATCACTCTTACCTTTCATGAAATTCATATAATTTGGATGGTCAATTACTATTTTCCAACTTAAATTACCAGTTCTTTCTGTATTATTGTATGTATAAACTGGTTCACCTCTACCAATGAAGTTATTTTTATCCCAATTAACCGATGTTGTTTCATTAAATGACATATCATATGGTGGAAACCACATAATACGACCCTTATGACCAGTAAGTCTATCACCATCACCCTTTTCTGATTCTAATAATTTATCTGTTTGACCAATCCAAGCAAGATTTTCAATAGAAAACATATATCGTTTCACATCATCATCACCATAAGAACCAATCTTAACGAAACCATTATCATCTAACACTGAAAATCCTTCATATTTACCATCTTTTTGTCTAGAAACCCCATCTAAACCCTCATGTTTTTGAAGGTCTTCAACCTTACCATATCTATCGTATGGTGTCCATGTTCTACAAAATGTATTATCTTCACCTCTAACAGCACTACCCTTAGATATTCGAACATTAGAATCATCTTCAGTAAGAAAATGACCAGAAGTAAGTGTTCTAATCTTACCTTCTTTAAATAATTCTTTGGTTTTATATAAAAGTCCTTTTGGTTGTTTAAAAGAATGTGCCCCAAGCATTGTTTGTGGTTTAGGGTCTTGTTCTGTACCTGGAACTGTTGTAGATAGAGGATTATTAAATCTATTATCCGTCCAAATAAAATCTATTTGACCATCATCACTATAATCAACATTATATAGGTTACCATCTTCATTAAAATCTTTAGCTATTTTAGGATATGTACCACCAGAATAAACACCTTGATTAATACCTCTTTGGGTTCTATCATCTTCATACATTGGAGCATAACCAAAACGCTTATCACCAATAAAATTTTTATCACTATTAGCACCAAGATTATAAAATAATCTAAGAACTTGACCTTTACCAGTATTCTTGATAAGTGATTGAGAAGACTCAAGACTACTTACCCAATTATTTTCATGACCAAAAATTGAAGCTGCATTATCTATAATACTAATTGGTCTTTCAAAACCGAGAATTTTTTCAAATATATCAAATATTTTTCCAAAAGTGGTTCTTGCAACTGTAATAGTATAATTAGCTTTAATAATATCATTACCCATTATGATACTTAATGGATTTAAATTGAGATTACCTATTGTTTCTTCTTGAACGTTAAATGTTGCATTATTTGCTAACGCAGAAATTAAATATTGACTATTTAATTGACCCATTTTGGTATCATTAATAACACCAGCTCCAGTAAGAACTCTACCCGCAAGTGTAGTCCTAACATCATAATTTGGTACTGCCCCACCACCATTAGGGTCAAAACCAATACCACCACCATTTAAAAGACTACCAACAATATCATATGCTTCGGTTGATGGTCCACCTACATTTAAGTGACCATTTTCATCTAAATAAGAATCTTGTTGAGTTGAGGGTTGATATGTAGAATTTAATATAATACTAGCATCGCTATAATATTGTTCGTCTGCCCTAAATATATTTCTTCTAAGGTTTAGGTTTTGGTAATCTGAACCATCTGTTAAAACATTTGAGGGTTCTTGAGTACCTGGTAAGTTATATATTTCTGCAAGCGTATGTTGTTCTTCATCTACTTGGAATTTATTATTAATAACATTTAAATCCTTATAGTGTACACCATCAACTAAAATATCAACACCAGCTTGAACATTTTGATTATAATTACTAATGGTAGTTGGTAATCCAATTCCATTTAATAATGATTCTAATCCATTATTTGAGACTGTATCTGCAACAATATTTCTATTTAATAGAAAATCTCTGAAATTTGGTGATAACTCATTTATATTATTTGGCATAAGATTAGTTTTTTATTATAAATATCACATAACCAACTTTTGGGAAAGAAAATCCACTGCCCACTATATTATATTACTACTATTATTATATTTTATATTGTATTATATAAAGATAGTAATATAAGAAGTAATGTAATAAAGTAATATAAGAAGTAATATAAGAAGTAATATAAGAAGTAATATAAGAAGTAATATATTTATATAGCCTTGCAGGACAAAGATACTACATTCAAATGGAAAAATCAAGTCATATCCTATATTATTTTTTATATTGGATTAGGACTTAGCTTACCACCCCCTATAGCCATTCTAATTTCCTCTTGTATTTTATTTGTAATTTCTCTTACAAAAGTTCTATCTTTTACAATATCTTGACCAATTGTATTAAGCCATGACGAATCACTACTCAAATCAATCTTAATTTTTAAATCATCAAATGTGTGTTTTACATCACCACTTCCACTAATACTTTTTGCTAAATCTTTATTACCACCTTTATTAGTTCCAGCAATCATAGTACTATCATTGACACTCATGAATTTATCATTATCATCAAATTTAACAATACCATCTTGTACATTAATTGCATTAGATTTACCATTACTACCATAAGCCATATCACCACCCTTATCGCCTGCATAACTACCTGCTAATCCACCAACTGCTGCACCTATAACAGTACCAACCCCTGGGAATATTGCAGTACCTAATGCAGCACCACCCCAAGCACCTAATCCAGCACCACCTGCACGCATACCAGTTCTACCAGCGTTTTCACCACCATCCATACCATTTTCTTTATTTTCTGAATATTCATCATATCCAGCCAATATACCCGCTACAACACCACTACCTTTACCAAGTCTTGACATATTTCTAGCACCTCTACCAGTTGCCCATTTATTAGGATTAACACTACTTGATGCACCACCTTGGCTAAACACACCACTACCACCAGAACCACCACCACCAAATCCTCTAGTACCTATTTGAAATCCTTTAGCTAAACTAAGTCCATTACCAACCCATTTAAGACCATTAAATATCATATTACCACCAATGATTGTTGCAAGTGTTTTCCAAGGTCCCATATATTTAGCAAAATCAGTAATCCAACCACCAACCTTACTTACTAATTGACCAGCACTTTCACCAAAGTCTTCAATTTTTTCATAAAAACCTTCTTGTTTCCAACTTTTAATCATTTCAGTTAATGGTTCACCAAGACCTTTGGTTATACCTTGTACAAACGGAAGAAGTGTACTTTTAAGTGTATTCATAAAATTAATAAGAATATCATCAAATGTTTGTGAATGTTCTGCACGTTCAGCTAGTGTTTTTTGATTTTGTTTATAATAATCTAACATGGTAGCGTCCAATTCTCTAAGATTGATATCTTTATTATCAATTCTAATTACTGCTTTACCATCTTTCATCTTTGTAAGTGATGCAACTAAATCTCTATCTTCTTTATCAGAGATGATTGGTGGAATTAATGAACCATATTCTTGTATCCTTTTTTGCATACTAGCCATTTCATGTAGTTTATCAATTTGGATACCAGTAACATTAGCTATTTCACGCATTCTATCTGCGGCAAGCCCACCTTTTATTTGAGTTTCACCAGTTTCTTTATTAAAATCAACAAATTCAACTGTTGCTGAGGCAATATCTTTAGCAAATGCACCGAAATCATTTCTAGCTTTAAACATAAGAGTAAAAGGGTCACCCAATTTAGCGAATTCACCACCCATTACTGCTAATTGTGCTGCCATTTCAACTGCACCTTCTGGTCTAAATACTTTCTCTGCAAGTCCAGCAATACCATCCATATCTAATTTAAGCCTAGCAGCCTCATTAGCCATGGTTGTAAGTCCTTTAACACCACCTTTAAAATGAAATTTTTGTGATAATTTTAATTGGGTTTGAAGAGTTTTAATTGCTTTCGAAGAATTAACACCCATCTTTGCAGCCGATTTAACAGTTTCTTCAATAATATCTTTAGCACCAACTGCGGATATATTGAATTTATCCATTTCTGCCATCATATTTGCAGCACCTTCTGCACCTAAGTTTGTACCCTCAGCCATTTCACCAATAGCGATAAGACCTTCTTCACCTAATACAACTGACCTACCAATTTCTTCAGAATAGGATTGTTGTGCTTTAGCTAATGCTTTAGTACCAACACCCCACATTCCAGTGGTTTTATTTGCAGTATTTATATTTTTAGAGAACCCCTCAAAGCTATCACCAATAACATTCATACTTCTACCAGCGAGTCTAAGTGATTTATCTAAATCAAATACCCCAGTACTCTTTAACTTACCATATGCTTTTTTAATTTGACCTGGAGCTTTATTCCAAATATTTCCAAGGGTATTAAACCCAAGAGCCATTTTATTGGTATGTTTAACTTGTTCTGCTAATTCATCAGTTAATTTTTGTAACTTAGGAATTTGTTGGGTGTAATGTTTTGTTGCAGTCTTATAATATTTTTCCTTAATTTTTAAATTATCTATATCATCATCCGTGGCTGCAATATGTCCCTCTTCAATAGCACGCAATTCGGCACGCACCTCAAGTACCATCCTCGACAGTTTAAGTTGTTGTTCGGTTGCTACGTTAAGATTTCGTTGGGTTTCACCCAAATCTTTCATAACCTCAAAATAACTACCAATACCATCATGTAGTTTGGCTTGTATTTTTGCTGCTTCTTTAAGTTCCTCTGAAAATTTATTCTTAGCCATTATAATTGATTAACATGTACTGTTACTTTATATTCTTTATTTTCAACATCATTGTCCCAACCACGTTTTTCTGTATTAATTACCCTAATTTTACACATATAAACATTAGCACTAACATGTTTGGTTAAAATCATTTCAAGTATGTTATTAGTAATTTTTATTAAAACACCAACATTTTCTACCCTACGTTTTACTGTACCAGCGTATTGTTTATTTATATCTAAATAATGACTACCATATTGATAATCTTCTTCCATTAGTTCAAACTTAATTTTTTGATTCTGTCTGAATTTATCTACAAAATCAAAATTATTTCCAAGTGTTTTATTAAAATATTTACTAAGTATTTCTTCAGCTTTAAATAATCCCATTGGGTCACCCTTTTGTATTGCATCCCAAAAACTAGGTCTTTTACCAAATGCATTAAATAATTTTGGGTCATGTTCGATATAACTAGTTATCTTATCAACCTTATCTTGGTTTGGTATTTCATCTGGAGCTATTGGATTACCATCCCTATCTACTTCACCATCTATATAGGGTTGGTTTGGCTCTGGAACTAAATCATCTGATGTATGGTCATCACTTGGGTCATCATCCACATCTATTCTAAGTTTTGGGTGTTTATTTTTATTGAAAACCTCAATCCCAGTGATATCTTTTAATTTGGTTTGTGGCCAAGTAAGTGGGTCTTTCATTCTATCTTTATTTTCTGGTTTATCTTCTAAACTTCTAACTTCTAGTGTATTATCATCATTTAAACTAGTAACTGACATATGAACGAAATATTCTTTATTAGTTTTTTTGTGTGTTGTTTTAAAAAAAGCATAACTACTAAGTGAATATATTACGATATATTTCACTTGCTCACCTTTATTATTAGTAATCACCAACATATCATCTGGGGATAACTTAGGTAATGCTTTACCTATCTTAACCTCAAACAATAAATCTTTCAACAAAGTCATTTGATTTTCATGTATAACTAATTTCTTCATGTAAATGTTTTATTATAAATATCTAAGAATAAAAAAAAAATACCTAATCGTTATTGATTAGGTATCTCCCCACTTTTCAGTTTGCTTTTTAATGTATCCCCACTTACTCTTCTAGTCCTCGTACCCTTCCCAGTACTAGTTGTTTGTTCTCTAACCGATTCATTTCTTTTAGTGTTTTCATCAATCAAGAGTTTTAAATAATATCTTCTTTCATATGTTGGCATACTAAGTGTATCTTGATATGAAAAACCTAAGTGTTTCGTACAAGCATAAATTTCTTCTAAAACTATTTTTTTATAACTGAGCGTTAGGCCAAAAAAAGCTTGGGTTAAGGGGAAGAAACGTGGTTATAGACTCACCCCCAGGAGCCTCGATATCGAGCCTTAAATCAATACCACAATCTATACTATTAATAAATTCTCTCAATGGTTGTGCATCCATTAATCTCATATTTCTAATATGGTTTTTTATAAATGTCTTATCTCTATTTCCATTAACATCAACGATTTGACTTTCTAAGATATAAGTTGGTTCTTTATTTTCTATAACACCGTTTTCTTTATCCGTACTAACCAATTCTTCAATATAATCAATTTCACCTACTGTTAATAATTTAACCTTTATCTTATCACCATTGGTTGGTGTTGTGAAATCAAAAAACCCTTCATCTGTTGGATTAACAGTTAGATTAACAGTCTTAAGTGTTGATAAGTCAATTTCGGTTTCAAATGGAATATTATTTCTATCCAAAACTTGCACTCCATATGTTTCACCATACCCAGTTGCCCTAAGCCAAATCATGATAGCATTTCTATCACCTGGTAGTAAATCCTTATATCTAATTTCTGGTTCGAGTAGTTTTCTATTAATTAGAATTTCTAAAAACTCCCCACTATCAACTAGGTTAGGAGAAGTAAGTATATTTTCATCGCTAGTGGTCAAATAAGCCACTTTAAGAGACTTTTTCCTACTTGGGTATAGTTTACCTTCGGATGGTATTGGAAGTAAGTCAAACGCTTGATTCATTTGTGGTTGACTTAACTCTCTAACCCTTGCATCATGATGGTTTATTGTTTCCATTGTTTCTGGAATTGTTCTTTCCATAGGTATTGGTGTAATCGTTGTTGGTTGTTCAACGGTTGGTTGTTCAATATATTTTGGACCACCCCTACTTTGTTTCATTTGTTCTTCTCTTTTAACCTCAAGTTCATCGGCTAATTTTTGGTTCTTTTGAATATTTGCTTCCCTTTGTGCAACTAAGTCGGCAGTCCTTCTTCTCATCACTTCTGCTGCTGCTTCTTCATTAGATGAAACATGTCCTTCGACTTGTTTATTTTCTTCTTCAAATTGTTTAGCAATTTTGACACCAGTATCATTTGCTTCTTTCATTTGGTCTTGTGTTGGAATAACACTTGGTTTTATGTCTGACATATTAAAACGTTTTTTTAGTTAAAATTATTATTGGTAATTTACTATATAAATACCTTAAGTAAAGTTTTTTCTTGCTTTTTAATCAAAAAATGACTATCTTTGTAGGTTAAATATAATTAAAAATGATTTTTTTAGGAGATACACACGGAAATAATAGTCATATCATGTATATGATTAAAACTAATAAAAAGATTCAAAACCAACAAATTATACATGTTGGTGATTTTGGTGTGGGATTTAATAAACCTAACCAAGAAATAAAGAATTTACAACACTTAAACAAATTCTTAAAGGAGAGAAATGTAATACTTCATGTATTTAGAGGAAATCATGATGACCCAGCTTATTTTAGTGGTAGTCACATTTATAGTAATCTAAAATTACATAAGGATTATACTGTCTTAGAAATTGAGGGTAAAAGAATTCTTGGTATTGGTGGTGCAGTTAGTATTGATAGAACTTCTCGTTGGGAATATGAAAATAGTTGGTGGTCTTTAGAGAAATTCTTTTTAGATGTTGAAAAACTAGAAGAAGTTAGAGATATTGATATCCTTGTAACCCATACAACACCAAGTGAGATGTTACCAATTGTTGATGGGCTTAATTTTCCACCAATAGTTATGAGATTTGCTAATGTGGATATGGGTCTTTTAGATGATTTAGTATTTGAAAGAAATCAATTAAGTGAGATGTTGGAAATATTATTAAAAAATAATAAGATAACAAATCATTTTTATGGTCACTTCCATAGACATTTAGAATTAGAACGTGATGGATGTAAACACATATGTTTAGATATTTCAGAATTCTATGAATTAGTCGATTATACTGATTACGAAAAAGAGTTAAACGAAAAGTATGGGAGTTAATTCTCTTATTCTTCTTTTATTTTTTTTCTTTTATTTTTTCTTTTATTTAATTCTCTTATTGGTACTGTATTTTGGGAACTTAAGATAATAAATTGGAATAGTAATCGGTAAAATGGGAATGTAAGGACAAAAAAAAAGCCGCTAAAATTAATTAGTGGCTTTTTGTATTTATAATCATTTATTCTTAGAATAAAAGTATTGCTCTATCAAATCTAATATCGGCAGCGATATCTGCTATTGAATCATCATCCATCGATAAATCACCGAAGTTAACAGTTGTAAGCATTGAACCTTGAAGAACCCACTTTTCAATTACAACCCCATTAGGGTCTAACATATCAAGTTCTACATCTTTCTTATATCCCGCAGCATAACCTTGTCTACCAGTAATGGATTCAGATTGTAGTCTTACCCATTCCATGATAGCTTGTGCAGCAGAAGGACCGATTGGGTCTCTAAACACAACATTAATTGGCTCCCATATGAACCTACCTATAACCCACGTAGAGGTGTTAAGGAATTGGATTTCAACATCACTTTGGTTTATTGAAGGTCTTGATGCCGAAGACAACCACCATTCTTGGATACCTAAATCAGCAGGGAATCTCAAAAGCCATCTATTTTTTCTTTTTGGCTCGTATGGTACGGGCATTTTCATTAGTAAATCAGCCATAATATATTGTTTGTTTTAGTTTGTTTATTTATTAATAAATATATAAGTTTTACTTTTTTTTTATATATCATCGAAACTTGCTCCAGTATTCATAATGTTGAACTCAACACATATAAATTCTAATGCTCTCGTTGGTTTAAGGAATATCCTACCACACAATTCATTTCTGTCAATAGACTCTGGAGTTACATCAAGTACAACTCTAAAATCAGTTAAACCTCTCTCACTTCTAATGTTATCCAATATTGGGTTAACAAGTGATAAGAATTGGTTTCTTACTATATCATCATTTTGTTCAAATAATAATCTAATTGAAACCGCAGATATAAGTTTTCTCGCTTGTAACAATAATCTTCTAACATTAATTCTGTTAAGAGCAGTATCTTTAACTTGAAGTGTTTTATTACCCCAAATCTTAATACCTTCAGTTGCGAAAGTTGCGATTGGATTAACCCTACCCTCATAAAGTGTATCTCTTTGAGTTTGAGTTAATTTTTTCCTAGCTTTTATTGCATTAACATCACCTCTTTGTACACCAGCAACTGCAAACCATGGGAATGCGATGTTATCAGTTAAGGCAATATTTCTTACTACATCTCTAGTTGCTGGAACATAAGTATAAATGTTGTTTTCACTATCATTTATTTGTATCCATGGCCAGTATGTTGCAGTATAATTACTATCAAATTGTCCATCAAGTGTGTCGATTACATCTTCTTCAAGTAATACATCACCAGATGCATCAGTATCTGGAGTTGTAACAACGTAAAGTGAATCGGCTCTATCTTGTTCAATCATTTCAATTGCTTCCTCAACTAAATTAGTATGGTCGAAAGTATCGATACCAGGTGTTGCAAATACATTTGTATTTACTGCCTCTGGGTTATTGAATGTCCAAATAGCTTCTAAATATGCGTAGTAATCAGAATCAATACCTAAATCACCATTAGTTAATGCTTTGTTACTAAACACACCGTTTAATAGACCTGCTTGTCCAGCAGTACCATTGTTAGTATATTTATCTCTATTTGTTCTTCTAGTTCTGTAGATATCCCACCCATCAAATCCACCAGTTGGTGCAAATGTGAATTTACGAGCATATACTTTTTCATAATCAGTTGATGCTACACCAGCTTCAGTTCTGAATTCTGCATTACCCACTTCAAACTCAACGGTTGGTGTAAATGTATCACCACTAGTGTTGATTACTACATCAATATTATCTATTGTACCAGTATTTGCATCAACATCCATGTGGAAACCTTTAGTCATACCACTATAATCAAATAGGTTAGTATCACTTGGATTACCTTTGTAATCGAAGAAATCTTGGTCAATACCATTAACTTCTGAAAGTCCTAAATAGAATTTTCTTTTATTTTCAAACACACCATATGTTTGCTTATATTCAACACTTGGTGATTGTACCGTAGTGTTTGAATTTTCTTGGTAATCTCTAATTGGGAATCCCATGAAACCACCTGGGAAAGCATCTGAAGTATCAGAATCCTCTTCCATTTCAATTAGTATATAATTAGATTTAGATGCGAAATCACCATCCAATGTACCTACTTTTTTAGCTACATAACCATTTGATGTTGGGTTCATAGAACATCTTGTAAATCTTTCAAGAACGATTGGTTTAGCATCCGTATCTCCATAAGCTCTAACTTCAATGTCAAACTCTCTATCATCTAGTTTAATATTTTTTATTGCAATTTTAAATTGTTTGTTTGCAGCATTACCATCAGAAATAGTCCAAAGTCTAAATAATCTTAATAGTGTTGTACCACGAAGCTCAGAAACTACCCAAGGAGTAACGGCTGGTTGGAATTCTTCTCTATAGTCATCCATTGTAGATGCATAATCTACAAGTATGGCATTGATACCTCTAACTTTACTATCGGTAACATATGCTTCAAACATATTTTGGTATAATTCTTCTACATATAATGCAGTCTTACCATCATCGGCAGCACTACCAAGTACTCTTGTTATATAATTCTTTTTAGTTTTATCAAATGAAAGTGAATAATTAAATGCACCACTAGCGGTTGATGTTCCACTTAATGCGAAATCACCTTTTGGGTTAGCATCTGCACCAGTTACTGTTGAATCAGAAGCAACACTTGTTGTGCCAGTTAATTCAAAGTTAAGGTTTTCATCACCATCATATGCTGCCCTACTTCTAAGTAAAGCTACTATTTTATCTTCAACATCTACATATGGTATACCAGAATAATGTATAGTATTACCACTTGTTGAACCAGTTATTTGATTAGTTATATTTGAACCCGTTTCGATAACAACAAGATTCATAGATGCACCAGAAAATGTTTTTCCACCAACACCAGTTTTAACCCAAGTAGTATCAATACTTGCAGTTGCACCAGTTGCGGCAGTCGCTAAGAATGCTAATTCTGTGTCTAATTGACCTTCATCCCATAATCTTTGAATTAATACGTCATTAGATACAACACTGGTTAGTGTTCCACCAGTTGTTGCAGAATACGTAAGCAATGGGTCAACGAGAGTTGAAGCCGCAGTTACAAAAATTGAAGTTTCATCTAAAGCAGCATCTAAGCTTATACCCCATGCTAATCCAGCGTCATAACCAGAAAATCCAAGGACTCTAGTTACAAATAATTGATTTGATTGTGAAAGATATGATTTTGCAATGTATGGTAATTCATACTTTGGAGCACCAGTGTCTTTTATTTTTGTTGCGTTTAATCCACCGAAGAATGATGTAAATTCATCGTAATTACTCACAAATATTGGTTGAAATGCTGGACCTTTTGTTGTTTCTCCAACAACACCAAGAGTGGTTACACCAACTTGACGTGTAACAAATGTTAAGTCTAATTCTGAGGTATACACACCTGGTGATACAAATACTTTATCTGCCATTATTTAATTTTTTTAGGTTTAATTATTATTGCTTTCTTAATAAATATGCTGATAATGTGGAAAAGTTTTTATGATGTATTATATACATCATAATTAGTATGACTTTTGTCTACCTTTTGTCATACTTATATAGAAAGCACCCATGAAACGGACTAAAAACTTGAAAATCACACCTACTACACACAAAATCCTTAAGGATTATTGTGGGGAACATGGACTTAAAATGTTTGGGTATGTCGAAAAGTTGATTAAACAAGCGTGTATCAAACCCAAAGATTTCTACGGTGACTAACTTATGGGTTGTTAGGTTTATTCTTAAGCATTTCAGTCTGTACGTTAATACTATGTTGTTGTGTTTCGGCTTTAAATATTAAATCACTTAATAATACACCAAAACTACCATCTGTATTTCCAGAAGACGTTAACGTATTCCACACAGCAAGAGCTATTTCTTGAGTATTTCCAGTAAATGAACCACCACCACCACTTGCTAACGCTTCACCAGTGCTACCACTAGTTGTATGACCAGAAAGTATTACATCCCACACAGCATCAGCTATATTTTCTTTACCATATATTGTATTGATACTATTATCTAATATCCTACCAGATGCATTATCATATATACTAGCGTCAAATGATATAAAGTTTCTTGTTGCGGGAGAGGTAATTCTAATACCATAAGCACTTCCACCATATACCTTCACGCCATCCCCTATAATATTATTTCTTGCGGTTGTACCTTCTATAACAATTCCATCATTACCACAATTACTTATTTCAGTATCTGTAATTTTTGTATGTCTAACATTTCCGTTTAAATGTATACCATGACCCCCAGTATCACTAAAGAAACACCCATTTATTCTACCATAAACGACATCACCCATAACATGAACTGCCATATCAGTTGCAACATGAGACCACATATTCTCTATTAAAAAGAAATCAGCCCCAGTATCTACTTGAATTGCATTATAAGTTCCACCAGTTGAAGTTTCAACGACCATACCCGATATTTCCGACCCAAGAGCATCAATAGTAATGGTATGCCCCGTACTAGTAGTTGGTTTAATTAAGAAATCTCTACCTGGACCTCTTAAGAATGTATAATTCTTTGAGATAGTTATATGTTCATCTACTACAATTTGCCCCGTATCAGACGCTAATGCAATAATAGTGTCATGCTCCCCATCACCCGCTAAATTATGAGCTTGTGCAAAGGTAGTTACAGCTAAACTTGGTTCAGTACCATCATGAGTATCATCACCTAATAATGGGTCCCAATAAATCATTTTACCAAATCCAGTATGATGTGGTCTTAAAGATTCTACTGCAATGTAAGTATCTTCTATAACTTTACCAGATATAAGACCTTTTGAATCCAATTTTGATACACTAGTAGAATTATTAATTAAATTACCAACACCAGTAAATAAGAAATCACCCGCAGTTACGGAAGAGTCAAGTATAATACCACCAGAATTTAAGAATACCCTTACATCACTTGTAGGTTGGGTACAACCCGAAATATTTAGGAATCCAGAAAGGTTTCTAACTTGTAAATCCATATCCGCAGTCCCCATATTTACTGTAGGTGGGTTACCATTGGAATCTGGTGTTGCCCATGAATCTACAACTGAAATTGTACCACTATAATTACTAGGAATTGTAGTAACTCCTCTAATAAAACATCTATCTATACTTATATCTATACTACTTGGTGCTAGACCCACACTTCCTAAATCATCAATCAAACAATTTTTAAAACCTACTAACCCAGTTTCCTTACCAGTTATGGTTGCATCCTCAACATTACATCTAAGAACAATACTCCCCGCTTCAAAACTAAATGTAGATTCTTGAAACCCTTCACCCATAAAAGTATAATCTTGAAGAACAGTTCCATTAGGGAAATACCAATCACCAAGAAAATGTAGGCGGTCAAGACCCCTTTCGGTTGCAATGGTTAATGCATCTGCAATATTATTTAATGGAACGGCATGTGTTCCACTTGGGAAATCTACCCCAGTGTTGGTACTTCCACTTTGTATATAAATTCTATTATTGTAAGCTAACGTATTAGAAGTATCGGGGTCAATAACCCCAGTAATATCTACAGTACAACCAGATGTTGTATCATCAGTTAAATCACAAATACCACCCATTACTATTAATCCATTAGTACATGTACCACTTAGAGTAGCACTACCCGCCTCAAATATAATAGTTGCTGTCGATGCAGAAGTATCACAATTACCAATCAATAAAGGACCAGAATGACCACGTGTACCAAAAATAGAATCAACCCCTTGAACCATATCTATATAAACTGGTTCAATACCTGGTTTTGTAGAACTACATTTTTGTAAAATTAATTGATAATTAGGTGTTTGTAATATATCACCGAAGAAGATTGAATTAAATATTGTACCACCCGCATTTTGAATATCATTAAATGAACATTGGTCTGCAAATATCTTAGAATGGTTAAAATCACCCGTAAGTATCATTTTTGAAATACTACAATCATGTGCTTTAAATCCGTTTGGGAAAAAGTTTTCATCACCAGTTTTAGAAACAAATGCCATATCATCAAAATCTTGAGTAAGTGTAATATTACTTAAACATAATACTTCTGAACGATTATATGTGGTTAATAAGCTTTGTAAATCTGGAACATTATTTACTGGATTAGCATATGTACCTATAGGCCATGATGTTCCAACACCTAAAGTATTATCCTCATCATATATAACATGTTCACCGTAATCCAGAGATTCTGAAATACCTGGGTCAACAATCAAACCAGCCGAGTTATTTGTTCTTACCGAAACTTGGTTAAGATTTGTAACATCACCGATATTATTATTAGAACCAAATAAATTAACGGCATATTGTCCATCTTCAAATGTAACTGTGTACCCGTTGATGATTTCAATTACCCTCGCATAAATAATACCACCTAAAGGAACTTCAGTATTATGGTTATGTGTTCTTTCATTGGGCATACCAGGTACTCCCGCCTCTATAGCCTTTAAATCTAATCTAAATACATCGGTATCTAAATTAAAACTAGCTGGATTTGCGGTTGGAGTTAAATATGTTTGAGGCACATTTATAATCTTTGTTGCCCAATCAATTGATATTGCCATGATTTATTCTTATACTTTTAAGCTGTTGGTTTATTACTATACACCTTTACTTGTAATGTACTCATTTGAGTTCTTAAAAGTTCAAGTGCTTTACCTAGTTCAAGGATTTGATTTCTATATAATTGATTTTCTTTTTGGAGTGCTTGAAACATTTGTCTGGTTGTTTCAGCATAACGTTGTACGGCTACTAGATTTTTATATCCAGCACTTTCTTCAATACCCATATTCTCTATTTCTTGTCTTTTTTGGTCCATTTGTTTGTTTTATATTATTATTTATATACTATAAATATATTAATAATTTAAGATAAACATATAGATAGGATAAAAAGAAAATTATTCGTCAGAAATTAATGAAACATTAAGTGTAAGACCCGCAGTACTACTTATAGTTTCACTTATAGGTTGTGTCTTATATAATGGTGGAGTAGTACTTTTTCTAACTTTACCAGTTATTAATTGGTCAACCCCAAGTGCCCTAGTATCTGTTACAATACCACTACCATTTGTAAGGGTATTAAAATATGCAAAGGTTGCGGTGATAGTACCCGTTGCTGGACTAGTGGTTGATTCAGTTAAGGTATAATCATATGCATTGGTTGTGACACCACTTATTGCATAACACCCCAAATAAGGTGTTTCAACTGCACCCTTAATAGTTACGAAATCTCCATCGGATAAACCATGTGTTGTATGAGCAACACTTGCAACATTAAGACTACTTGAAATTGTAACCGAATCTTGGTATGGGAAATTATCACCATTTGCTACTTCTACTTTAACCCTAGCCCCAGATATTGCAACACCAGTACTAACATCCTTAACTGTTATTTGAATTGTTACTGGGTTTACAACTACAGTAACAACTGCACCCGCAGTTCGTATGGTTGGTGTTGTTGCACCCGCAGGCACATTAATTGTAAGTGTACCAGTGGCTACATTCACATATATTGTTTCATTACCAGTAGAACCATTAATAGTTGCATATGTGGTGGTATCAAAAGTATTATCCCAAGTCATTGAACCAATACCAAGGTCGGTCAATTCTACGGCATGTCCAGTTCCATCACCAATAAAATTACAAGATTCTATTTTATCCAGGTCTCTTGTTAATATAGCAGAAGCGTTTATACTTTCCACGAAATCACATAGTGTAAATGTTGCCCCACTAGGAATTATTTGGTCACAACGTATGAATGAAGTAGTAGTACCAGTAGCACCCGTTAAAAATGAAAATGTACCCATATCAGTAAACACACAAGTAGTTAAACTAACTGGACAATTATCTATCATTTCAAAATTACCTTTTGATGTTGTACCTAATGATGTTATATTAACAGAATCCCATTCAATATTTGAACCCGTATTATGAACTTCAATTCTATTGAAATCACTTGTTACTGCTATAGTATCATCAATATTAATAACGATATTTGAATCTCTAAAATCAACCGATGTACCAGCAAGTCCTAAACTCATTAAACCTTTAAATAAATACGAACCACCTTGGTCTTGAAATAATCCCCATCTACCAGTGGTTGCGTTATCATTTACAAGTGCAAGTCCATTAAATGTTGCATAACCATTTCCTAAATCTCCATCAGTAATTCTACTCTCACCCCTACCATATCGTATAATATCAACAGTTGCTGAGTTACCTTTTGATATACCATTAACTGGTAAATTATATCCAATTCCTACTGTATTCCACACACCACTTGGTGTGCCTTGTGTTTGAGTTGCACCAGCGTTAGTTTCTGGGTCAACAACATAATTTATCCATCCACCATAAGGATAAGTATCACTTCCATCCATATACCAACCATAGTAGTTAGCAACTGTATCCCCTATTGCAACTCTAATACCACCTTGTGCTAGAGTACCTAATGAGTTAGGTGCAAAGAATTTATTCCAAATGAAATAACCCCACCCACTTGTCCAAGTTGGTTCAGTTCCAGTATAAGCAATAGACCCTAAACCCGATTTTCTTTGTGATTCTGAGATACAAATAGTACCAAGAATTGCTAAATCGGTATCGGCATTACCATTACCATCGGTAACAGCCATACCAGTTAATTCAGCCCAATTCGTTACCGAAGTTGCATCATTATACGTTTGTAAATCAGTTGTGTATGCTGCTGCCGCCATTATTCTTTAAGTTCTTTATTTAATACTCCCATAGCTTCTTCCCAGATATCTTCTTTTGTTCTACCTTCTGCAACTACAGTATATTTTGGTGCTCTTGTATAAGAGCTTATTATTGTTGATATTCCGTTAGCTTTTAAACCTAAAATATAATTTTTAACTGGTTCAGCTTGCCAAGCATCTAAATCCTTTGGATGTATCAATGCTAAGTGAACTGTTTCAGTAACCTTTTCAAATATTACATTACAATTAATAGGTTTTAAATCTTCTTCCATATCATCAGAAGATATATAAGAGCATTCAAAATCTCTACAAGATTGTGGTCTTTTATCATAAATGGAACACCCCTTTGTTAAAACACAATCACCACATAATACACTTGCGGGTTTATTAATTTCTCCAATTGGTAATAATTCGCAACATAAAGTACAATCTCCACATTCTTTATTTATTTTTTTCATGCTAAAATATAATGGTTTATTAATAAATATAAAGTAAAATAAAAATGACCACGAATTGTGGTCATTTTATAATATAATATGCTTCTTTTTTTTTATAAATCAGAAGTTCTAATCGCAGTAATCGTTGTATCCGAAGATGAGAACGTACCCGAAGTAATAAATTGTTTAATCGGTGTTACACCACCATCTCTAACAACAATTAAAAGGTTTCTATCTGTATTATATACACCAGTAAATGTTTCAGTTCCACCAGTATTAGATGCTAATACATCTAAGTATGTTACATAAACATCATTAGCATTGGCAGCTTCATTTCCAAGGAAATCTTCTTGTCCATCCCAAAGAGATGAATCAATACTAAATGTTTGGTTAGTATAACCAGAATATGAAAGTCTTCTATCAAATCCAAGGTCATCTACAACCCTTACTGTACCAGTATTTGGTGTATCAGATGGTATATTACCTACAACATCGAATGATAATATATTATCAGTTGTAAGAGCACCAGAAAGTGATAATTGATTTTGGTCTACCGCAGGGTTACCCTCAAGGTCAACAGAAACACCATCCCATGGTGCAACTAACACCCTATCTTCTCCAAATACTAATCCACCAACCGTAAAGTTTACATTGTTAGGTGGTGTAATAGATGTGTTGGTTAAATCAAATAGTGTATCACTATTTGTAAGGTCATTTGTTTGGATACCTAGTCCGTAAGCACCAATAATCGCAGAACCCGTTGATTGTCCAATAAATGGAACAGAAAGTGTTCTAGATGTTATAGTAGCACCCATATTAGCAGTTGCTAATGATGTATTACCACTTAATAAATCACCACCTGATGGTGGAGTACCCGTAAGTAATTGCATCCATAATGCAGTACCAGCAGTTGGTGAATCAATAGCAAACATTTGACCCGTCCCAGTTGGGAATGTAAGTGGTTCAAAAGCACTAAATGTTCCAGTTCTTGCAGAAAGTGATACTTGATGTGTTATTCCTCTAAATAATTCACCATTTAAACCATAAAGGGTGTCAGTACTACCATCTCTACTATTCCATTTGGCGAATTCATAGAAATCGTTAATATTATATGTAGGTGTATTTACATCCCATGCAGAATAATAGAATTCATTTGCACCATTATTATCTACATCAATACCAATATATCCTTCATTAGTATTAGTAATTGTATAACCAGAAACCGTTGTTCCAGTAGTTGTATTATTTAAATCACTTGCGTTTGAAAGGGCTAAAACATTATTACCCCTAGATGTACCATTAATACTAAACTCAGAATAAGTTTTACTAAATTGTCTTGTTGTACCAATTAGTCTCCTACCATCAATATCTACACCACCAGTCCTAGTTTTAACCATGAACCTATGTGAGATACCTTGGGCAATATCTGCATTTAAACCAGCATCACTAAAGTTCCACCAGTCATCAGCCAATACTCCACCATTTTGAATTACTTGAATTTGTACATCAGCATTACCGAAGTTTACAATACCATCATAAACAGTCGTACCAGTTGCTTGAATTATTGAACCATCATAAATATGTTCTGATGCAACATCATTAATATTATAATTACCTAAAAGTGTGATAATATTATCAGTTGACCTTGCAGATGGGTCAGTATCTGTAATATCTAATTCATCATCTCCAGTTGAAACTGCATCATCAGCTAATCCTTGTAACCATCTGTGAAATTCAATCACAGTTGCATAACTTGGTGAAGCTCCGTGGTCTCCCCCAATATATCTTATATTTCCATCAGTTCTTGTAACTGTCCAGTGTGCCGCATTTATAGCCATATCTTAATTTTTTTTTATTGTTTATTTTTTAATTATATATTCTTACTAATAAATATGTTTTAAAATTTAAAAGTACGGGTAAGTAGCTCTATCTACCCAAATTTTATCTAAATCTTCTTCACCATTAGACCAAAACGATGTATATGTTGCCCCAGAAGTGGTTAATACCCTAAGAATTTTACATGCAGTAGTTGTACCATATCCAAGATAAGTTAAATCCGTAACAGTTGCATCAATGGCGAATGTGATTGGTCCAAATGTGCATGTTCCACCACTAACTGATTCACCCGATTCAATTATAAATGTTTTGTTTACTGTACTACTTCCACAATCACTACTCATTATATTAAAATTCCATTTAGTTTGAAATTTGCTTCATTATTGGTTTCCTTAACAAAGTTAACCGTTATTTCATCACCACTCCTAACATCAAATGGGAGTGTTTTACCTATACCATTCACTAAAAAAGAAACACTACTTAAATTTTCTGTATCTATCCTAGTATAATTACTATCAAATTCTACTTTAAATTTAAACCGATTTCTAACCTTCTTTTTAATAAAGAATGAAAGACATATCGTTTCAACATCTTTTACCTTATCAAATATGATAGTAGGTTTAATAGTTGTAACCATAATTTCTTCAGTTATCCTAAGTCTACTTACGGTTGGTACAATTTCATAATCATCTTCACTTAATAAGTATCCCAATAATTTCATATTGAACAATTGAACATAAAATCTTCTATTTTCAAAATCCTTAATATTACTTTCATCTTCTATTTTATCTAATATAAGTGGTATTGGATGTTCATTTACAAATAAATAATGTTGTCTTGCATTAAATGTTTTTTGTATAAGGGTGTTAAATTTATTAACATCTTTCATGCGATTACAAAATAATCTAACTTCGTAGTTTATATCCAACGCAGTTGGTTGTGGAATCTTATAAAGGTCTACACCTTTTCTACCACCTTCAAATGTTGGCACTTTAACATATGCGTAAAGATTACTATTTTGTGCTACATTCCAATTTTTACCTTGTGCAGTACCAAATTGAACATTTGGTTCTCTTACTACAGTAATAAATGGCATTTTAATATCTTTATATTTATCTGAATGTTGCCATGTTTTACTAAATTCATTCCACCTTTGTGTGGTAAGGAATATTACTGGTACTTTATCACCACCAATAGCAATATCTAACCCCGATTTAATAAAGCTTAAGAATTCCTTATCCATATCTTCGGTATCAATACCTCTGGGTAAAAATGTACCATCTCTATCTATATCATCTACCATTTCTTGTCTTCTAGGAACACCAACTAAGTTTTTATTTAGTTTAATATTTTTTATAAATCCTTTAGGAAATGCCATATCTTATGTATTAGTGGCATACGCAACAAATGTTGCAGAACTAGTAATATTATCTCTAACTATTGTGAATTTAACCTCTGTACCACTAGAAACACTAAATGGTAATAATTTCTCATCTACACCTACTGTAATCACAATATCATTAATATTTATTAGCCCACCAATTCTATCAAATGTTACATCAGCTTCGGTTGTTATTGTATGTTCATTAGTATTTAAATCATTATAAACAATCTTATATGTTCTTTCTACTGTATTAGTGGTTTTATTTAAATCTTCTAATGGTAATATTCTTTCACTAACCTTAAGTCTATTTACTGTTGGTATTACTTTAAAATCTTCCTCACTTAATAAATACCCCAATAGTTTCATACTAAATAATTGAACATAAAACCTTCTATTTTCGAAATCATCAATTGAACTCTCATCACTAACGGTATCCAATAATAATGGCATAGGGTGTTCATTTACATATAGGTAATGTTGTCTTGCATTAAATGTTTTTTGTATGATTGTATGTAATTTATTTAAATCTTTCATACGGTTACAAAATAATCTAACCTCATAACTAATATCTACTGCCGTTGGTTGTGGAATCTTATAAGTATCCACTCCTTTTCTACCACCCTCAAATGTTGGTACTTTAATGTAGGTATAACCACGATTGCCAGGTATGTTCCAATTTCCAGCTTGGTTTGTTCCAACTTGAACGTCTGGCTTTCTTACCATTGTAATGAATGGCATCTTAATATTTTTATACTTGTCGGAATGTTGCCATGTTTTGCTAAATTCATTCCACCTCTGAGTAGTTAAGAATATCACTGGTACTTTATCACCGCCAATGGTTAGTTCTAAATGATTTTTGGTAAAATCTAAGAAACTAGCGTCCATATCTTGATAGCCCACACCTCTTGGTAGGAACGTACCCTTATCATCGATATTATCCAGAAGTTCTTGTCTTCTAGGGACACCGACTAAGTTTTTCTTTAGTTTAATATTTTTTATAAATCCTTTTGGCATAATCTAATTTTTTTAATGACCCGTAAACTCATTTTCATCTACTGGTGCACATTTAACTGTTCTAAATGCACCCTTATATCCCATGATAGTATGTTCATTATCATAAAACTTAATACCATCATTAACAACTGAAAAGTATCTAACTTCTGTTTCTGTTACTGGGTATCCAATATAATCACCTTTATTCAGTTCTACATCTAATTCAGCTAATTGTGCTTCATATATACTAAATTCTAATGGTCCATCTTGTAAATATATTAAACTACCAGCACCAGTATTATATGATTTATTTTCTGGTTCATTCATGATTGGTATTACTCGTAACTCTACTGGTGGTTTGTATTTTATTTCATCCTTACTAGCTTCACCATATATATCATCTGAACCAGTCATAATTCTATCTACTCGATAAAGGATTACTACAAAATTACCATCACCTTCAAGTGCTTCTCTTCCCATCTCAATCTCAAGGTTGAAATCTTCATGTGAAAACCACTTGTTTATTCTATTTATTGGTATTCTTTTGGGTGTTGCCATTTCTTTTTTATATAAATATTTAGAAATTAGTAAATACCCAATATCTATTGACTTTTTAATAAAAAATCCCTATATTTAATACTTAATAAAGTATTTTATAAAAATTTTAACATTTGATAAAACTAGACGATATAAAAGGTAGGTCAGCAATTAATATTCTTCAAACATATGAGGGTATCAACCCCTATATTAAAAAGATGGCATTAACTCTATTGCAAAATGGAAAAATAAGCCTAACCGCATCACAAACAAAGTATGTGATAGATAATCATAAACGAGAACCAGAATTAATCAACAAGGTTATTGAAATAAGTGAATATTTGGGTTTAGAATTACAAAAGAGTAATGACTTACCATTTGTTCCTAAAAGGATTAAGTTTGAATATATACTTGGTGATAATGATAAAACATATCATGTATATGGTAAATTAACTCAAAAACAAAAACACTCTGGAATGTATTTCATTCCTAAGACCCAAGTAATGGATGACCCATACTTTGAAGAAATACATGTTGATGTAGATTTTGAAAAGTATGAAGCATTAGACACGTTTGAATTAGATGACGGTACAATAGGTAGAACATTCTACGAACACCAAAAGAAGGGTATTAAGTTTCTATTAACTAGAGATGGTTGTATGATTGCCGATGACATGGGTCTTGGTAAAACACTTCAATCCATAGTTGCAGCACTTGAATCTGGTGCTAAGAAAATACTTGTTGTTTGTCCAGCCTCAGTTAAGATTAATTGGGAAAGAGAAATTAATAACTTTCAATGCTACGATACAAATATCATTGATAGTAGAGAGTGGAAAACTGCTAAGTTTACAATCATCAATTACGATATTCTTAAGAATTTTCATGCTCTCCCAACCAAGACCTTGAAAAAGGAATATATACGTAAGAGTGAACAACCATTATTGGCTTCTAATTTTGACCTTTGTATCATTGATGAAGCACATAAATTAAAGAATAAGGATAGTAAGCGTGGTGCAATCATGGCTGAGGTTTGTAAAGACATCCCTAAAGTATGGTTATTAACTGGTACACCAGTTGCTAATAGACCTATGGACTTCTATAACCTATTGAAATTAATTAAAGCACCTATTACTAAAAATTGGTTGTTTTATGTTAAGAGATATTGTGATGGTAGACGTATTACTACAACAGATAAACGAACCAAACAACCACGAACCATCTGGCTTACAAATGGTGCATCTAATCTTATTGAATTAGCTAATAAGACTAGAAATACATATATTAGAAGACTTAAATCACAAATTTCTGATATGCCAGATAAAATCATTACACCATTAATTCATAAGTTAGATGCAAATCAACGTGAAGAGTATGAATATCTATGGGAAGAGTACATGTTAGAACGTGCCGAAAAGAAAAAACGTGGTGAACCAGATAGAGCGTTGGTTGAATTAGGACTTCTTAGAAAGTATGTTGCAATGCAAGCCATTCCAGAAACAATTAAAATGGCTGAAGATATCATCGAACAAGGTCATAAGGTAATTATATTTACTAGCTTTACTGATGAATTATTAGACTTAAGCGAACACTTCGGTAATAAGTGTGTTATTCATTATGGTGGTATGAATAATAAAGAAAAACAAGCCTCAGTTGATAAGTTCCAAAAAACTAAAAGAGCTAAGGTATTTATTGGTAATATAATATCTGCTGGTGTTGGTATTACACTTACTGAAGGTACATATGTAATCTTTAATTCATTTGATTGGGTACCTGGGAATAATGTACAAGCCGAAGATAGACCATATAGAATTGGACAAAAGAATAATGTTAATGTTTATTATCAATTATTTGAAAATACCGTATCAACTAGAATGTGGAATACGGTTCATAAGAAGAAAGAAATAATTGCAACCATCATGGGTGAAAGTAATGTTACTGAAGAAGGTGCATTAGGAATAATAATAGATAATATCATTGAAAATGAAGAAGAAAGTTAGAGTTTACGGATTTGAAGGATGTCAATATTGTGACGAATTAATCGGGTATTACAATGATAATTGGGTACAATTTGATTATATTGATATTAACGATAAGAAGAATAAAAAAGAGGTTGATATTGTTATGGAATTAGGTCAAACCGAAAGCGTACCAGTCATTCTGGTTAATAAAATGGTCTTATCTCCAGAAAATAGTTTTAAAACTATTAAAGAGGCTTACCTACTTACTATGAAACTTCTAACCCAATAATTGAAATATTCTCATTTTTTTTAATATTTATATAAAAAAGTATTAAATACATATGAAAACTGAAGAATCACAAAATAATACAACGGACAATACTATTATTAAATTAAAACTTGTTACATTCGTTACACTTATAATTTCTATTATAATAGCAACTTCTGGTGCAACTGCATTTATGATTGAAGGTGAAGTTAGAGATAATAAGATTGAATATGTTAATGAAAGGGCTAAAAGGTTGGTTGATAATGCAAAAGAAAATGTATTATACACTATGCGATATGAAGACTTACTTTTTAGATATAACGAATTAAAAGCAAACTGCGAATAAGATGATATATATAAAATTTATACTAGGGCAATTGAAATTATTTAGAATGATTATAACGGCATTCTTTATGTTTTCATTTATAACATACCCAAAGAGAAGAAAAATATGGGCAATGAAAGATTTACTATTCAAGAAATGGTATTGGAAATATTCAGATACTTCTGAAACAGAATTTGGTAGCGAAGAAAATAATTATCTTAATTCAACATATGGTATTTATGAACTAGTTAAAAAAAGGAATGAACAAGGTATTTGGGAAGCTGATTATGAGAAGTTTGCAACATTTGGTAAATTAAGAAAGTGGTTTTTATCTTATCATTGGTTAGTATTTAGGAATGGATGTTGGAATTATATTACTACGAATAAACCAAAAACGACTAACATCACAAATATGAGGTGTGTAAAATTAATTGGAAATGCTGATTGTAATGTGGTAAGGAATAAAACCATACATGGACTTCAATCACTAAAATGGGAAGCAGAAGGAACACCTTACTTCTTGTACTCATTTACTCGTAAAGCTAAGTGGTATAATGTGCTTAGGATATTAGCCATAATATTCAAGTGGAAGAAATACAAATACTTCACATTCGTTTGGGGAGCATCAGCGTGGAACGATAAAGAGTCAGATAATAGATTTTTAATCAAATCAAAAATATTTAATATAGAAGATAACTAATGGATTTCAGTATAAACAAAAACGCAACACTTCCACTGCTTAAGATGGAATTAATAAAGGATGGTAGATATTCATTTAGAGAATTTCATGACATGCTTCAAAATAGTACAATCACATTTTGTATGAGTGATGTGGTTACTGGTGCTAAAAAAATAGGTAGAAAAACTGGTCTTTGCATCCTTAAGGATGAATATACTGGTTGTAATACTGAAGAATATTACATCGGATATCAATTTACATCAAAAGAAACTTCTAAGGCTGGAACATACGTTGGAAACTTCACAATTACCTTTTTAGATGGTAGTGGTGAACTTATTGTTCCTATTAGAGAAGAGCTATATATTCATGTTCTAGATGGTAGTATTAAAAAATAAATTTTCATAATTACTTGATTCATAAGTAAAAATAGCGTTACTTTGTCATAAATAATAAAACCATGGCAGAGAAAACTTTCACCTTTGAGGAAATTAGTGATTTCTTAGAGGGTGGTGACCCACAAAAACATATCGTTGCAATCGAAGCAACATACGCAGATAAAACAGCAAAGGTAATCGTTAACGACCCAGACTCTGGGAAAAGAATTGAAGAATATAACTTTGAACCATTTATTTGGCTTAAAGAAGAAGTTTCTGGATTAATATATGATGGTAGTCCCGCTAAGACTAAGGCTGCTATGGAAAGATTTGGTGTTAGAATTACACCACTTAAAACATCATTTGGTGATAATGAAGGACCAGAAAGGATGGAAAATGGTTATAAATTCATAGCTAAGTGTAAAAACAATTATGCAACCTTATTACATTTCTTTAAAAATGGTGGTGTCGATGTGTGGGGTGAAGATACTAGAAAATTATTTGTAGCATTTAACCCAGTTGAACAATACATGATTCAATCGGGTAAACGATTATTTAAGGGTTTCGAAGAATATGATGATATTCATAGACTTCAATTTGATTTAGAAACCAAGGGACTTTACCCAGAAGAACACCCAATATTCCAAATTGGTATTAAAGATAATAGAGGTTATCAAGAAATACTTGAAACTACTGGTGATACACCACAACAAAGGAGAGATTCCGAAATACAAAACATTATTAGATTCTTTGAGATAATCAATGAAATAAAACCCGATACAATTTCTGGTTACTTTTCAGAAGACTTTGACTGGCCTTTCTTTGAGAAGAGGTGTGAACTATCTGGAATTAATATGAAGGATATTGCTATTACCCTTTTTCCTAAGAGTAAACTAAGAAGAGGTGATTCAACACTTAAGTTGGGTCAAGATACAGAATACTACACACAAACATTCATGTGGGGTTATAATATATTAGATATATCTCATTCGGTTAAACGAGCAATGGCGATTAACTCTGATATCAAAAAGGTTGGTTTAAAGTATATTACTAAATTTAGTGGTGTAGCAAAACCAAATAGGGTTTATGTACCTGGTAATATGATTTATAAGACATGGAAAGACCCTAGAGATTTTTGGTATAATGATACAAATGGTGAGTGGGGATTAGTTGAAAAATTAAAAGGTGATATCCCAGAGAATTATGAAGTGCTTAGAGGTAAAAATATAATCGATAAATATCTTATTGATGACCTTTGGGAAACAGAAGAAGTAGATAAAATTTATAATCAAGCTTCATATCTTATCGCTAAGTTATTACCAACATCCTACATGCGTAGTTCTACTATGGGTACTGCAACACAATGGAAATTAATCATGGCTGCATGGTCATACGATAAGGGTATTGGTATTCCAGCAACCCAACCTAAAAAGAGTTTTACTGGTGGACTTGCAAGACTTCTTGAAGTTGGATATGCAGAAGATGTATATAAACTGGATTTTGCTGCCCTATATCCTAAGATTGAATTAACATGGGATATATTCCCAGATTTAGATATTTCTGGTGTGATGAAAGGTTTATTAACCTATATTGTTGATACTAGGGATGAATTTAAAAACTTAATGAATAAACGTAAGGCTAGACATAAAGAATTAGTTTCTAAGTTAGCCGAAAATAGAGATACATTAGATGCAGAAACTATCGCTAAGGTAGAAAGAGCAATCATAAAGCATAAAAAATTAGCATCTGATTATGATAAAAAACAAATGCCACTTAAGATTCTTGCCAACTCTTGGTTTGGTGCATATGGTGCTCCATACATCTTTAATTGGGGAGAAACAGATTGTGCAGAAGAAACAACATGTAGGGGTAGACAATACCTAAGACTTATGGTGAAGGTGTTTAAAGAACAGTATGGTTTCAGACCACTGGTAGGTGATACCGATGGATTTAACTTTGCCGTTCCAAAAACAATGTATGATTATAAATACACATGTAAGGCTTCTCATTGGAAAACTGAACAATATGAACCAAATACTGAATTAATTGGATTTGATGCGATGCTTGCAGAATTCAATGAAACCTATATGATTGGTAGGATGGGACTTGACCTTGATGATGTTTGTAAATCAACTATCAACTTCGCTAGAAAGAACTATGCAAATGATATTGGTGGTAAGATTAAATTGGTTGGTAATAGTATTAAATCTAAGGCAATGCCAATTTATATTGAAGAATTTATTGATGAAGGGATTCCATTATTATTAAGTAATAAAGGTTCTAAATTTATTGAATTATACAACCAAACTGTAGATAGAATATTTGAATATAAAGTTCCAATCGCTAAGATTGCATCTAAGAGTAAGGTTAAGGTTACTTATAAACACTATAAAAATGTTTATTGTAAAGAAACCAATAAGGCTGGTAGATTTAAAAATAGACAAGCCCATATGGAATTAATCGGAAAACATGATTTGAAGGTTAATATGGGTGATATTATTCATTATGTTAATATTGGTTCTGCTAAATCGCATCCAGATATTAAAAAAGTAACTGATAAAGAAACTGGTGAATTTAGAATTGATTTTAATTGTGAATTAATACCACAAGACCAATTGGACTATAATCCAGATTTATTGGTTGATAACTATAATGTTGCTAAATATTTAGAAGCATTTAATAAGAGAATACATCCACTTCTAGTATGTTTCAATGAAGATATTAGAGAAAAGATACTTATTAAATTGGTTACCGATAGAAAAACTAAGGTTGTTAAATTGGTGGATAGAAATGCGTTTACAGAAAAAGAATGTGAATTAATCTCTGGAAAACCATTTAAAGAAACCGACCAAGATGCTTATGAACATTTAATGACGATGGAAGATAAGGAAATCATATTTTGGGATAGAGTTGATAAAGTCCCAAACAATATGGAAGAAGCCGAATGGACCGATATAAGAGACGATTGGAAAACTAGGGTGGCACAAGAACGATTGGATAGTATCCAACGGGAAACCGACCTTATAATCGATGTGTGTAAACATTTAGAAGTCCCAGACTTTGTACAAGTTAATCAACATAATGAATTACCAGCTGAACTAACTTCTTTTTGTCATGTTGATGATATAGATGGTGTATTTTATTTATTCTCCAATAAGTGGAAAGTTAGATTACATGAATTCAATATTTTCTTTAAGTATGAAGAAATAGCCAAAGAACGTCAAACGTTTTATAATACAATTGGTGAGGTTAAAAGTCCAGTAGAGTTATATAACCTATGGGTTGAACATACTAAGGATACACCAACTCAACAAGTTGTGAAGATGGCAAGTGAGGTAGTATCTAAAGATATTAGACCACCAAAGGTTGTTAGAGATGGTGTGGTTAAAAAAATGAATGAAGAGACTAAAGTTGAGATTAAGGCTAAGATTGAGGCGGATAAGGTAGAACGTGTATCACCTAAAAAGCTTATAAAGTCTAGTGATGAAATGAAAAAAGAGGTTGATGAATGGAACTTCTAACAAATGAAAAGAGCCAAATTAATGGCTCTTTTTTTATTTTACATACCATCCCATTGGGATGTGTTTTAAATGTCTATTTAAATTTTCAGATTCATCTGCTGCTCTTTCAATCTGTTTGGTTGATGAAAGTCTCTCAAGTTTTAAATCCAATCGTTCAAGCAAAGCTATTCTTTCTTCATTACCTTCAGATAGAAGTGATTCAAAATCCATAGTCCTTTCTGCGTTAGGTGGACCAACAATACCACCAAATTTACCTCTAGTTCTACCAAGTGTGGTTTTAGCTAGTGCAACAAATAACTGTCTTACAAGTATCTTGGTTGGTTCATTAAATGTTGAGAAATCTAACTTTGATAATGGAACTTCATTTGGTAGTTTAATAATATCTGGGTTATCCAGTCTACATTCATCTACATTTTCTGGTGTAGTATCATAATAGTGATACCATACTTGACATCCCGCAATATTAATTGAGCTAGAACCACCACCAGCACCAACACCACCAACACTGTGACCGAATGATAACTTAGAACCAGGTGTACTAATCAAATGTAGTAATCTTGTCCCATTTGGACCTGCCGTTACCTTATGTACCAACTCACTTCTAAGAAGTCTATTTTTTAGGTTTAAATCTCCCGCAGTAAGTAATACATCATACGCTGGGGTTGAGTAATATCCACCAGTACCACCTGCTCCATATCCACCAGAACCAGCACCAGTTCCTATTTGACCAAATCCACCACCAAAACCATAATCGATACCCGCGTAGTTTGCGAATAAAGCCATTTGTGTAGTAGGTGGAGTAACCCAAAGAATTTGGTTTATTTCTCTACCTGCTGGTATTTGATATACTTGTTTTCCCGTTTCAATAGTAACGTAGTCTTTCTTTAATTCCCAAGGACCTCTTTGTTGAAGACCCGTTTGTTTTGAATAAGCATATGCGTATTGTTGTGATAAATCTATATCTCTAACACTCATGGCAAATGCCATGTCGTTGGTATCAATATTCTTTCCAAGAAGTGAGTGCCATTGGTGTTCAATAAGCCAATCTTGTACATATTGTGCGTAGTCTTCTATTGACATTTCCAAAAGCGTACAAAGCATATCATCAGTCATCTCGATGTTACGCAATGGTGCTCCTACTGATACACGAAATTGTTTATAAATTCTTTCTTTGTCTTCGTTTGGTATTGCCATAATTCTTTTGTTTATTAATAAATATTAATATTTTTGTTTAAAGTGTTATTTCGTTAGAAAATGAACTAAAACCTAATTGACCATCCATAGTTCTTAATTTTATCTTTAACCCAGCTTGTGTAATCCCAGTCAAATCTAAAGTTGCAGTAGTTCCACTAATTTCTACATAATCAAATAAATATCTATATGGTGTACCATCATCTATCCAAACCTCATAACCCTCAGTCCCATTAGCATTAGCTGTTGGTTCTGTAAATGTTAAATCCACACTTGTGGCAGTTTGACCAGAATAACTTAAACTAGTAGGTGCATTTACAGTAATAACATTATCTACCTCTATAAGTGTTGCAGTTCTTTGTTCTCTAGCATAAACTAAAGAGGCGTGTACATCAATACCATATCTAAATGGGGAGAATTCAACAGTCGCAGTCCCCGTATTACCACTACCAACAACCGCAGTCATTGTATTACCACTAGACCCTAAAACATTAGAATATAACGCACCTAAAGAATTATCACTTACCATAGTAAAATCTGCCGACCCAGGTCTTGTGTCTGCGACTATAGCAGTTTTTAGTCTACCGTGTACGGTATTTGGGTGAGAACCATCATCTTGAAATTCACCATCAGTAACTGGTGTTCCAGACACAGCAGTATAGGTTAATGCATTTATAGTAACCGTATCCCCAGTATTCCAACCACCCGTTATTCTAGTAAATGCATTTCTATCTGTAACACCCAAATCTGGGTGGTAATATATTTTACAATTGGCTTTGCTATTCCTAAACATACAACCTCTAATACTAATATACATGGACATATTTCTATCATTAGTGCTAAGAGTTGTTAAATTACCAATCCAAAGTCTTTCTATTGCAGATAAAAGTTGCCATGCAGAACCAGTGGTAGGTGGGGATGATGATGTGGCAGTATCAAGATATAATTTTTTAATGACACCATTATTAGATATATAATACCTATCATTTATATTAATAACACCAGTATGTACTTTTTCTAATACAGCACACCCATTTAAGGTAAATTGGTCCATGTTGGTTAGATTTGGAGCATAAAAGTGTGTTAGACTATTAGCGTCATTACAATGCGAACCACTTGTCCACTTACCATCTAAATCAATCACATAGGTAACACTATCATCTGAAAATATGTTAGCCTCAAAAGAATTTTTAGTCCAATTATTTTCTACAAAACAAGAAATATTATCATTTGGGTCAACATCCCAACTTCGGATATTTCCTTGTGATAAACTTGTCCTATCTGCTAAATCTGTTGGTTCTGGAAGATAAGATGCCCCAGCTCCACCGATAAATAGGTTAGGTGTATTACTTACAAACCAATTACTTTTCTTTGCCATTTTTATTTATTTATATAGACCCAGACCTTACCAGATTTCACCCATTCAACAACATATTGGTTATCTACTGAAGTATCATAAGACCCCAGTTTAACAGTCCAAGATACTGGTACTGTTGGTGTAAAAGCACCAGATATGTAAACTGTTATTGTTTTACTAAACCCAGTTGTTGGGGTATTTGTTTCTGTAAAGGTTGTATCACCCGTCATTACATAATCCCACGTTTCATAAGCCGACCAATCTATTACTTCGGTAGCACCAGAACCAACATTCCCAACGTCATTTACCCGTGCAAGACCATTATAACTTTCAAAGTATTCTTTTGTTATAAGAGTTCTATCAGCAAATGACACTGAAGCACCAGTAGGTACTGTAGGTGCGTCTATCTTAGCAATACTTAAAGATGGTGCGGATACATGTCCATTAGACATCACTACTAAACCATTAGCTCTTGTACCAGTATTACTATCTGAATTCCAATTACCAGAACCGACAATAAGTCTTGGGTTATAAGCATATGTAGTTGATGTTAATTGGGTTGCAGTAGTTTGTGTTAAATCAATATTACCTTGTCCAATAACAGTACAAGATGAAGAACCACCAGATAAACCTTGACCAACCATAAGTGAGTCTTTACCAGCATACATATGTGAATTCCAACCAGCCATGATTGAATTATAAACTACTGCTTGGTTAAGTGTCGCACCTTGTGTACCAACAAAATTTTCAAAACCACCTAGAATGTTGGTATATAAGTTATTATATAAAGTACCATCTGAAGAACTGATAATGTTTTGACCAGAATAACCGTTGGTTGATTCACCAACATTATATTCTCCATTCATTAGAGTTTGTTCATAAGGATTAACATTGTAACGACCAAAAGTTGTAGAATAAATTCCAGAAGTTATATTGTCTAAACCGAATGTTGCCGAATAATTACCCGTTGTACCTTTTGTTGAACCAGTTGTTGTACTATGACTGAAATCAACTGAATTAAGACCTATATTACCAAAATATGTTGGGTCACGACCAATTAATCTCCATCCATTACCACTACCTTCATTTAATACTTCTAAACCAGTAGATGTATTACCACTTGTTGCACCACTTAAATATTCTCTAGTAATTAAAGCTCTACCAGTTGCTTCTGCATCTATCTTAGCTATGGTTAATGATGGAGCTGTTACCTCACCATCACTCATAACAACCAATCCATTAGCTCTTGTTCCAGTATTTGCCACTGGTAACCAATTACCAGTACCAACAATAAATCTTGGTCCATAGTCATTGAAATTACCTTCATGCCAATCTGCAATACTTGTTGTTAAATCTACATTGGCAACACCAACAATTGTTGTACCAACACTACCACCAGAAAGTGCTTGACCAAACATAGTTGAGCATCTACCTGCATACATATCACAATTATGTCCAATTAATACTGATTCATAAACTACGGCATCAGTAAGACCCGCACTAGGTGTACCCACATTATTTTTAAATCCCCAACTAAATGAATTATAAATATTATTATAATAAGTAGAATTTTCACCACCAACTATATTATTACCACTATAACCATTTGTTGTGTTACCAACATTCCCAGTACCAAACATTAACGTATCAATATATGGGTTAACATTATTTACTCCAAATGTTACGGCTCTAGTTCCCGTAGAACCTCTTGTGGTAGAAGTAGATGAACTATCACTGAAATCGATTGCACCAGTACCTATATTACCATACTTCGTTGGGTCACGACCTATAAGTCTCCAACCTTGATTGGTTTCGGTAATAGATTCTAATCCAGAACTTTGATTTCCAGCATTAAATATTAAATCACTACCATTTATTTTATGTAGTGTTACAGTTCCACCAGATTCTGAGACATCACGAATTAATTCACCACGTAAGTAAATTTGGTTATCATCCAATTCTGCATGTGTAAGTACACTTCCTTTAGTAACATCACTCGTAGGTGTAACCCAAGGACTTTGAAGACTTCTAAGTATTAATTTATTATTTGCCATTATTTGTTGTTATCTTTTTATTATAAACTAGTTTCTATATAAATATATAGGTTTAACCAATTATAAATTATTTTTAATTACCAGTTAACACTCCATCTACAGATTCTATATTTGCTAGAACAACCCCATCAACCTCTGAAATTTGTGAGAATACCACAGTATCATGTGATAGTAAATCTGATTCAGTCACCTCTGTAAATGCACCTAAAACTGTACACCAATCATCACTTATTCTTGTAACCCATGATAGTACTATACTAATATCAAAACCAGATAGATAGTATTGAGCACCATAAAGTGAAATATTGGCAATACCATTATAAAGTGCCGTATGATTATTAGTCATACTATTATCTGATGTATACCCGTGAAACATTGCGTCAATATATACTGAGTTAGCTTGCGGAGTTCCAGTTACACTAGGAGCTGTTGAAGTTCCAGTGTTGGAATTAGTCGCATCAAATGAGGAATCTTTACCAGCACCAACACTAAATTGAGATACTACTAAAGTCATCTCATCACTATTAGGGTTATTTACACTAATTACTTTACTAAGACCAGTATTAATATCATTGTTTTGTATATACCACATCATACTACTACCCTCAGTAGCTGCGACAGTATCTACAAGTTTCATAGCCACCCCATCACAAGTAATATCAGAACCGAAAACTGAATTACCTTCAATAATAACACTAACTACTAATAATTTACATGTACCATTTATGGTGGTATTGATAGTTACTGGGTCTGCCGTACTAGCTACGGTTGATATTGCTTTTGCTAAATATGTGTATGCCATTATACTACTTTTGTTATGTTATAGCTAGGATTAATTAACATTCTATCTGACCCAATACATACACCTAGTACTTGTACAACATCTCCCGAATCGGCAGGTGGTGTGTCAATTATATTACCATCAGTATCATCTAAATAAATGGTTTCACCCGCAGTTAAAGCCGCTGGAAAATTAGCAAAGTAAGCTACCCCATGTACCAACACATCTACCTTACCACTAGTTTCTGAAGAAACAGCAATTCCAATTGCTGGGTATTTTGAACCAGTCGAATCGGCATTAGCTCTATCAACGGTTGATGATGAACTAACATATACTGCATCTCCAATGGTTACATCACCAATTCCCACTGTAAAACTTATTATAGTACCAGAAGCTTCATTTGTTGGGGGGAGTTGGTCCAATCTTCTGAAATCAGATAGTGCTATTTTTCTACTAGTTGTTCCAGAAACAATTACAACCTTATCACTATTCTCCATGTTGAAATCATGACCCGTACTAAAGGTGGTTAATTCTTCAAAATCAAGTGTGATATTTGGTGTTGTTGTTCCGTTAGCTACATCTAAACCAGTTCCAACAGTTACTTCAGTTACACCACCACCTAATGCGGTTTTCCAAACCTTACCATTAGAGTCCACCCCTAAATTAAAAGTTGGAGTACCACCAGTTAATAAAACACCAGAATAAGTTCCGAAGGTTAATTGTTCATCTACACTAGCATATGAGATAATATTACCAGTTGCAGCACCACCAATAGCGAAAATACCTTTATCAACATAAAATCGATAGAAATCATCGTTAGTGTCGAAAGTACCATCAGAGTAAATCCTAAGCTGACCACTTTCTGAAGTTGCATCACCATAAAGATTTAAATACCCAGCCACCGAATCGTTTTCACCAATCATCAATGTATCACCAGTAAAATTAAAACTAGTAGTTCCAGTTATTGTATCTGCTGCCGAACCAAACGCTACTTGGTCAGTTGCAATAGTACCACTTATTCCAGCACCAGCAGTCCAAGGTACGTTAATAACTCCTTGACCATCAGCATTTACTTGTAAACCATAAGTTCTTGATGCCGTTGTAGTTACAGTATTTGCGGCAGTTGTTTGAACGGCAGCATCTTCTAATTCAATACCACCACGTACCGTTGTGGTTGCTGCATCTATTTCAATATCATTTGCATTTGCAGTGATACCAATTCCACCAATTACGTTTAATGTAGGATTAATCGTACTAGTACCAGTTTGTGTCATACCAGCACCAGCCGTAACACTTGTTACTGAACCAGAAAAAGAAGTCCATCCTTGGTCATTGTTAAATATTCCTAATGGAATGCTTGAAATTAATTGTTTGTTTTGAGTTCCACCATTATCTGCAATAAGCCAATCACCAGTTAGTAATATACCACCAACTGCTAATGAAGGTAAATCTAATGAAATTGCTGGTGTTAAACCACCAGTATCTGATAATCCAGTTGTTGTACTAATTGAAGTAAGGTATCTACCATCAATATCTACTGTTACCGTTGAACCAGATTGTAATGTATGTGTAATAACACCGTCACCAGTGTTAAATGTTGCACCAGTTAAGAAGTCATCTGTATTTGCTATTAAATCACCAGAAGTTAGGTATGTGTTTGAATCTAATGTACCATCTCCTTTTACGAATTCGGTTGAGACACCACCTACGGTGATGAATGATTGTGAGGTGGTATCACCACTCACATTTAAGAAGGATTCTACGGTAGAACCCGATTTTGATAAGAACCCTTTTCGGGTTATAAATTGTTTTGACATAGTTTCACGCTTTTTTCACTTTCCAAAAGTGTGTGTTATCTTAATATATTAAATAATTCTAAATTATAAACCTCTAATGAATATTTTAATTCCCCAAGTACCAGAATCAACATCTGCAAGTAATCTCATATTACCACCAGATAAATCAACATTAAACGTTACTTGAGTTGTATCTCCTAAATCATTGGTTGATGTATCAGTATATTCTACTAATGTTCCATCATGACAAGCCATTACAGTTCCAGACCTTACATTTGTACCATTTTTAACTACATAATCAAAGAATCCAGCATCGTACAATGTTTGTGAAATTGTGGCAATCACTTCAGTACCCGTTGTAACAGTAAGGTTTTCTTGGTTATCAATTAATGAATTAGAGACATTAATTGTTGTTGCAGTTATTGGACCAGTTAGTGTTCCACCAGATAGTGGAAGGTAATTACCACTAACATTTGCATTTGTAATCCATCCTTGGTCATTATTAAATTGACCTAAATCCCATTCATTTACTGCTTTACGTGACTCAACACCATTATCCATGTAAATGATTTCATCGGTAGCACCAACTATTGCACCAGTACCATCTGGTAGACTAGGGAAGTCAAGAGAAATTGCTGGTGTTAAACCACCAGTATCTGCTAAACCAGTTGATGTGCTAATTGAAGTAAGGTATCTACCATCAATATCAACAGTATATGTACCACCACTTTGTAATGTGCTAGTTATAACACCGTCACCAGTATTAAATGTTGCACCAGTAACGTAATCATCAGTATTAGCAACCGCAGCTAAATCATTATCAAATACACTTAATGGTATTGTACTAATAAGTGCTTTACTTGATACACCCGCATCATCAAATGCAAACCAATCAGCACCAGTTACAGTTGTTACACCTAATTCTTGTATAGCTAATTCAATATCATTAGCATTAGCAATAATACCAGTTCCACCAACTACATCTAAAGTAGGATTAACAGTACTTACACCAGA